>Ga0105047_10007810_pt1 | contig 17967 bp, 16 predicted proteins | sample MAT04_FD_78384 | JGI IMG/M metagenome (GOLD analysis project Ga0105047, IMG submission 78384) | Freshwater microbial communities from Lake Fryxell liftoff mats and glacier meltwater in Antarctica - MAT-04 (megahit assembly) | ecosystem: Environmental > Aquatic > Freshwater > Ice > Liftoff...
CGAAGGGCGTTCCGACGAAGGGCGTTCCGACGAAGGTGGCCACTGCTGCGAAGCCTGCCGACCAGGCAAAGCCGGCAGCGGCACCCAAGCAGGCCGACACCTCCGCAGCCACGGTTGCACCAGCCGCCGCGAAGAGGGCTCCGGCGAAGAAGGCTCCGGCGAAGAAGGCCGCGCCGGCGAAAAAGGCGGCGGCCCCGGCCGCTTCAGCGCGGCGTGGCCGCGCCAAGGCCTGAGCGGTTACGGAGGCACCGTGCGCATCGCCACCTGGAACGTCAACTCGCTGAAGGCTCGTCTACCGCGTGTGGAGGAGTGGCTCGCGGATGTTCAGCCCGATGTGTTGTGTATCCAAGAGACAAAGCTCGCCGACGATGCCTTTCCGGCGCTCAGCTTCGCGTCGCTCGGCTACGAGAGTGCACATCACGGTCAGGGGCAGTGGAACGGCGTGGCCATTCTGTCGAAGGTGGGCCTCGACGAAGTGGTCTCCAACTTCGCCGATGGCGGCGAACCGGACCCTGACGCCCGCATCATCACCGCGCTGTGCGGTGGCATTCGCATCACCAACGTGTACGTGCCCAACGGTCGATCCCTCGACCATGAGCATTATCAGTACAAGTTGCGCTGGCTCGCTCAGCTTCGTCGGCACATCGCCGCGCTCAGCACACCCGACGAGCAGGTCATCGTCACCGGCGACTTCAACATCGCCCCCACTGATCTCGATGTGTACGACCCGTCGAAGTTCATCGGTGCCACGCACGTCAGCGCCGAAGAACGCGCGGAACTGGCGGCACTGGAAACGTGGGGTTTCACCGACCTGTTCCGTCAGCACCACCCTGAGGGCAAGCTGTACAGCTGGTGGGACTACCGCGCCGGCGACTTCCACCAGGGGCGTGGCCTGCGCATCGACCTCGTGCTCGGCAGCGCCTCGGTCGCCCGACGTTGCGAATTCGCGATCGTCGACCGCAACGCTCGCAAGGGCACCTCACCCTCAGACCACGCGCCCGTGATCGTGGATCTCGCGTGATCGCCGACGGGCAAGCGGCGCGTTTGTCCGGTGATTCACGCGCCGAACTCGCGGGCGCGTGCCGGCGTATCATTGACGAACTGGCATCCAGCACAGCGTCGTCGGACGCGTTCGTGCAGGCTTGTAACCTCGTGCGGGAAGCTGTCGGTCTGCTGGCCGCCGCCAACCACGGCCGCCCGTACGAAGAAGCCGAGGGCTCACTGGCGCACTTCCAGGAGCACATGTTCGTCGACCACAGCCCGCTGGTCGGACCGCTCAACCCGCTGGCACCGCCCATCTCGATCTCGGCCGACGGCACCAGAGTCACCGGCGAAGTCGTCTTCGGTGCCGCCTACGAAGGCCCCCCCGGTTGCGTGCACGGTGGGTTCATCGCCGCAGCGTTCGACGAAGTGCTCGGCCTTGCCCAGGGAATGTCCGGTCGGCCGGGGATGACCGCTCGCCTCACGATCCAGTACCGGTCCCCGTCTCCGTTGCACCAGGTGTTGCGGTTCGTGGGCGACATCGATCACATCGACGGCCGCAAGATCTTCACCAAGGGTGAGCTGCGGGCCGTCGCCGATGACCGGCTGTGCGCCGAGGCGGAGGGCCTGTTCATCTCGATGAACCCCGAGATCTTTCAGCGCCTGATGCAGGCGCGCGCCGACACCTGAGGCTGGTCAAGCCAGCACTGGCAGGGGACGCAGTCGTGCTGCCGCGGTTTCGGTGACGCCCAACCGCCGGGCCAGCTCGGTGGTGGAAGTGGGGGGCGACTCGGCGAGTGACTTCAGCACGCGATCGTTGCACACCGCGGTTGGGGGCTGGCCCGAAACACGGGCGACCGCAGCGCGCCATTCGCGGAATGGGGCAAGCGGATCGGGGGTAGGTGCGCGGCGGGTGGGAGGCGGTGCCGGCACGTCGTCGGCGGAGCTGGCCGAGACGGCCTCCAGCCAGCGGCTGGGCTTCACGTTCTTGCCGTTGCGCTGCCCGCAGTGCGTGATGAGCAGGTGTTGTGCCGCACGAGTGATGGCCACGTAGAACAGGCGGGCTTCCTCTGCGAGCTGAGCCGGTGACGACGCAGACCCGTGTGGGACCAGGCCTTCCTCGGTTCCGGCGATCATCACGCCCCACCACTCGCGACCCTTGGCAGCGTGGAAGGTGAGCAGGGCCACGGCCTCGCGACTGTCGACGGGATCGAGGTCGTCGAACGGGTCGCGCAGTTCGACCCACGCACGGAACGAGCCGGGCTCGCCCGACGAGAGGTAGCGGTCAGCTTCCTCGGCGACGCGACGGGTGAGGTCGTCTCCCTCGGCGAACGAGGTGTCGATCCAGACGGCCAACTGCTCGCGGCTGGTGCTCCGATATGCGGAGCGAAGCGCCATCTCGATCGGTGAGCGGCCGGCGGTACGTTCGGTGTCGATGCCGTATGCCGTGAGGGTCTGCTGTAGCACGTTGAGCTGCTCGTTGGTACGGGCGAGCACGGCCAATTCGCGACCGCGATGGTGGTGCAGCAGGCCACGGACGTGCCGAGCGATGGCCTCGGCTTCGGCTGTCTCGTCGGGAACCTGCTGCACGGCAACAGTGGCTGCGCCGGGCTGGCGGCTCTCGGTGTTGTCCTCCTGGCCGCTGGCGGCCAGCGCCGCTGCACCGGCACGAACAACCTGCGGCGAGCAGCGATAGTTGGAGGTGAGCGCGACGACAGTGACTCCGGGGTAGCGGACTTCCACCTCGGACAGCGTGGTGGGGTCGGCGCCGTTCCAGCCGTAGATGGCCTGGCGGGGATCGCCGACCAGACAGAGGTCGGGGCGGCCGGCGCGCAGCCCTTCGAGGACGGCGTGCTGTAGCGGGTTGAGGTCCTGCACCTCGTCGACGAAGAAGTGGCGGTACCTCCAGTGCACACCGTCGGCCCATGGCCGGTCGGTGTGCAGCGCTTCCAGCGTGTGGGTGAGCAGGTCGTCGAAGTCGACCACGCCGCGGCGACGCTTCAGCCGCTCGTACGCAGCCACGAAATCGGCGAACCTCGACGGGGGGATGGCGCTGCGCCGGTTGGCGACGCGAACAGCACCCTCGTAACGATCCGGCGGCACCATGCGGGCCTTCGCCCAGTCGAGATCGGCGAGCGCACCGTAGGGCTCGGCACGGAGCTTCAGTTCGCTGAGCACCTCGCGAGCGAGTCGTTGCCGGTCGTTGGCGACCTGGGGCGGAGATTGGTTGGCGGCGAGCGCGCGGTCGCGCAGCAGGCGCAGGGCCACACCATGAAAGGTGCCGGCCTCGATGGGCTCGCGGATGTCGAGTCGCCGCAACCGTCGCTTCAGCTCGGCGGCCGCATCGCGGGTGAAGGTGAGCGCCAAGACGTGCTGAGGGTGAGCGGTGCCGGACGCCACCCGGTAGGCGATGCGCCGGGTGAGCACCGTGGTCTTGCCCGACCCTGCTGCGGCGATGATGGCGAGTGGCCCAGCCGGCGTGACGACGGCTTGGCACTGTTCGGCATCGAGGCCGTGCAACATCGGGTCGGTGGGCACGCCCGTCACCATAGAGGGTGGGTGTCATGCATTGACCGCCCGCAGCCGGGACGAACGCTACAGTTCCAATCATGCCGTACCCGAAGAAGAATCTGAACTCGAACGAGACGATCGCGCTCGACTTGCACCCTCACTGGTGGTACTTCGCGCAGCCGGCCATCGCCCTGTTGGCCAGCATCATCCTTGGCATCGTGGTGCTCAGCCAGACCGATTCGAGCACCGACGGCCGCAGTGTCGGCACCATCGCCGCTGTTGCTCTGCTGGTCATCACCGCGCTGTGGCTGATCGGCCGTTATGTGAAGTGGCTCACCACCAACTTCGTCATCACATCCCAGCGGCTCATCTTCCGCCAGGGCGTCATCGCCAAGACCGGTATCGAGATCCCGCTCGAGCGTGTCAACAACGTCAACTTCAGCCAAGGCATCTTCGAGCGCATGCTGGGCGCCGGCGACCTGCTGATCGAATCCGGTGGCGAAGACGGCCAGCAGCGCTTCACCGACATCCGTCACCCCGACAGGGTGCAGAACCTGGTGCACGCGCAGGTCGAGGCGCTCATCCAGACGCGCGCTGGCTACCACAACGCCCCGCACCAGCAGATCGACGTCGCCGAGCAGCTCGAGCGCCTGGAAGGCCTGATGCAGCGCGGCACCATCACCCAGGAAGAGTTCGACGCACAGAAGGCCAAGCTGCTGGGCTGATCTGGTGCCCGGTTGGTCAGGGCCGCCCGGCGTGACCGGCGGCGACCCTGGCCGTGAGGATCTTGCCGGTCCGCGTCGTGCTGGCCTGGGCCGGGTGCGACGACGCGGCGGTGATCATGAACAGCGTGCGCCCGTCGTGCCCGCCCAGCATGCACGCGTAACACGGCTGCTCGGTCTCGATGACCTCCAGCACCTCGCCACCCTCGGCCACACGCAGGCAACGCGGGCCGCTGGCGTCGGCGAACCAGATGGCACCCTCGGTGTCCAGGCAAATGCCATCGGGGATGTAGGCACCCAAGCCGGCCCATTCCCGCTGGTTCGACAGCGTGCCGTCGAGGGCGACGTCGAACGCAGTGAGCCGCCGGCCCAGACTCTCGGCCACGATCATCGTGCGCCCGTCAGGGGCTATCACGGAGCCGTTGGGGAAACGCAAGCCCGTGGCTGCAACGTGCGTGCTGCCGTCGGGGTCCACGCGCGTAACGGCAGCGCCCTCATACGCGGCGAGTTGGGCGGCGAAGTCGCCGGAAGTGACCGCGGCTTCGAGGTCGAACCCGAAGTTGCCCACGTAGGCGCGACCCTGCGCGTCGACAACCATGTCGTTGCAGTGGAAGGTGGCTATCTCGGAGAGGTCGGCATGGACGACCAGCGCCTCGTGCTCGAGCCGCAGCAGTAGCCGGTCCGTCATCGAGACGACCAGCATCCGGCCATCGGGCATCCAGCCGAGACCACTTGGCTGGCCGGCCACCGTCAGCTTGGTGCGCACCGTGCCGTCCAGATCTACTGTCTTCACCGCATGGTCGTAGAAGTCGCTGAACCAGAGCTTGCCCTGGTGCCAGCGCGGGCCCTCGCCGAAGTGCAGCCCGTCCACCAAGAGTTCGACATTCATCAGTTCCCCTCAACGGTCCTCAGTGCCCGCAACCGTAGCCACAGGGTCAGCCGGCGACGATGGTTGCACCATCGACTGCGCGGACGACCCAGCCGGTGGTCAGCGCGCCGGGATCGGTGAGCGCGACGACGCAGCCGCCGAAACCGCCGCCGGTCATGCGGGCGCCATAGACACCGGGGGTGGCCGCGAGTTGCGCGACAGCGGCGTCCATCGTCGGGGTGGAAGTGGCGTAGAGGTCGCGCAAGCTGTTGTGGCTCTGCACCATCAGTCGACCGGCCGCCGCCAGGTGACCGGTGGAGATCGCGTCGGCGAACTCGAGCACCCGTCGGTTCTCGCTGGTGACGTGCATGGCCCGCGAGCGCACCACCGGATCGTCGATCGTGCGGGCCTGCGCCGTCGTTGCGTGGCGCAAGGGGCCGATGATGCCTTCGGCGGCAGCGCACTGGGCGACCCGCTCGGCGTACGGACTGCCGACAAGCGTGCGGTGGGCGATGAACTGCACGACGATCTCGATGTCGGTGGGGAGCGCCACCGGGGTGACGGTGAGCTCGCCGCAGTTGATCATCAGCGCGTGGCCGGCGACGCCGGCGGCAATGGCCAGTTGGTCCATGATGCCGCTGGGCACGCCCGAGGCACGGTTCTCGGCGCGCTGGCACAGCTGGGCGAGCGTCAGCGGGGTGCCCTTGAAGCCGAGTGCGAGCGCCACGGCCACCTCGAGCGCTGCGCTGCTGGACAGGCCGGCACCGATGGGGATGTCGGTGGTGACATGTCCGTGGAAGCCTTGCGGATGCGGCAATTCGGAGATCACCCCGGCCACGTACTTGCCCCAGGCAGGTTCGGCGTCCTGGGGTCGGTCGATGTGCAGCGGCAGGTCAACGGCGGCGGGCTCGTCGAACGACGACAACCGTACGCGGTCGCCCTCGCGGGTGCCCTTGATCTCGGTGTAGCGGTCGATGGCCATCGGCAGCACCAGCCCGCCGGTGTAGTCGGTGTGGTCGCCGATCAGGTTGACGCGGCCTGGGGAGAGGACATGCAGGTTCACTGCCGGTGCCTCACGCCAGGCCGAGCGCGGCACTGAACCGGGCGATGGCCTCGAGGTCGAACGGCGCACGCAGGGCGATGTTGACCTGGTCGGCACCAGCCTCCACGTAGTGGCCGATGCGGTCCATGATCTCGTCCTGGCTGCCGCTGAGCACACCCGGGCGTACGAGATCGCTGATGGCACCGAACTGCTGCTGCAAGCTCGCTTCGGTGTAGGCGAGCCCCACGTTGACCGCCCGCTTGATGTCCTTCGGGTCGCGCCCGACGGTGGCGCAGTGCTCGTCGAGTACCCCGTTCTTGTGGGCGAACGTCTCGGGCGAGATGAACGGCACGTTCCACCCGTCGGAAAATTTGGCAGCGACCTTCAGCGTGCGTTTCTCGCCGCCGCCACCGATCCAGATGGGGATGCGGGCCTGCACCGGACGCGGCTCGTTGCGTGCCTCGGTGAGCGTGAAGTGCTGCCCAGCGAAGTTGGTGACGTCGTCGTGCAGCAGGCCGCGCAGGCACTGGATGCCTTCCTCGAGCTGATCGAGGCGGGTCTTCGCATCTGGGAAGGGGATGCCGTAGGCGTCGTACTCGACCTTCGCCCAGCCGGCGCCGATGCCCATGTCCGCGCGGCCGCCGCTGAGCTGGTCGATGGCGGTGATGGCCTTTGCCAGCACAGCCGGGTGCCGGTACCCGATGCTGTAGACGAGTGAGCCGATGCGCACCTTGCTGGTGGTGCAGGCGAGCGCGGCATGCATCGCGACGGCCTCCAGGCAGGCGGCGTCGTCGGGTTTGCCGGTAGCGCCGTAGAAGTGGTCCCACACACTGATCCAGCCGAAGCCGAGGTCTTCGATCTGGCGCCACACGCTGCGCAGTTCGTCAGCGGTGGTGTGCTGCAAGCCGACATGGACACCGAAAACAGTCATGTTCGGGAAGCTAGCCTGCCCGAATGCCCCGCGCTCTCGTCAACACCGGTATAGAACTCGAATACGACACGTTCGGGTCGCCCGACGATCCTGCGCTGCTGCTGATCATGGGCTTCACGGGGCAGATGACTGCCTGGGATGAACGCTTCTGCAGCATCCTCGCTGCCGGCGGCCGTTTCGTGATTCGGTTCGACAACCGCGATTGCGGTCTGTCCACCAAGCTCGACGGTCAGGTACCCGACGTGGCCGGCGCGATGGCGGCCGCTTTCGCCGACACGGAAGCGCCGGCGCTGCCGTACACCCTCAGCGACATGGCAGCCGACGCGATTGGTCTGCTCGACCACCTCGGCATCGATCGCGCGCACATCATGGGCGTGTCGATGGGTGGCATGATCGCGCAAACGGTCGCCATCGAGCACCCGACTCGGGTGCGCTCACTGATCTCGGTCATGAGCCAGCCCGGTGAGGTCGAAGTCGGTCAGCCCTCCGCCGAAGCAGCCGAGGCCATCTTCGCCGCGCCGCCCACCAACCGCGACGAGTACATCGAAGCCGCGCCGCGCTGGATGGTGTGGCAGTCCAAGAAGTACCGCGACGAAGCCCGCACGAAGGAACTCGCCGCCCGCGACTTCGACCGCTCGTTCTACCCCGAGGGTGCCACCCGCCAGATGGCGGCAATTTACGGCAGCGGCCGGCGCACGGTCGGCCTGCAGGCGCTCAACGTGCCGACACTGGTGATCCACGGCCGCGACGATCAGCTCATCACGCCCAGCGGCGGGTTTCGTACAGCCGAGCTCATTCCCGGTGCACACCTGTTGTTCGTGGCCGACATGGGTCACGACATGCCCGAGCCGTTGTGGCCGCTCCTCACCGAAGCGGTTCTCAGCCATACCTCGCGCTGCTGAACCGCACCGTTGAACGACGGCTGCGGCGCCCTCGATGGCAGCGCCCACGGCGTGCCGTACTAAAACGACGGGCATGTCTGGACCCCTCACTGGTTACCGAGTCATCGAGATCGCCGGCATCGGCCCGGGCCCCTTCGCTGCCATGATGCTGGCCGACATGGGGGCCGAGGTCATCCGCGTCGAGCGGGCGCAGGCCGTCCGCGGTCCGGCGCCCGAGACACCGCACTGGGACGTTCTGCAGCGCGGCCGCCGCAACGTTGCGCTGGATCTCAAGCATCCCGACGGCGTGGCCACCCTGCTCGAGCTCGTCGAGCACGCCGATGCGCTGATCGAAGGGTTCCGTCCCGGTGTCATGGAACGCCTGGGTGTCGGCCCCACCGAGTGCCTCGCCCGTAACCCGAAGCTGGTGTTCGGCCGCATGACGGGGTGGGGCCAGGAGGGCCCGTACGCACAGGCAGCCGGCCACGACATCAACTACATTTCGCTGGCGGGCGCGCTCGCGCACTTCGGTCGCGAGGGTGAGGCCCCTGTGCCGCCACTCAACATGGTCGGCGACTTCGGTGGCGGTGGAATGTTCCTCGCCTATGGCGTGGTGTGCGCCCTGCTCGAGACGCAGCGCAGCGGCCAGGGCCAGGTGGTCGACACCGCGATGGTCGATGGCGCGGCAGTGCTGATGAGCATGTTCTGGGCCTTCAAGCAGATCGGCATGTTCGACGAGAACGCCCCGGGCACCAACCTGCTCGACACGGGGGCGCACTTCTACGACGTGTTCGAGTGCGCCGATGGCAAGTACGTCTCGCTGGGCTCGATCGAGCCGCAGTTCTACGCGGAGCTGATGCGCCGCACCGGCCTCGAAGGCGATGCCGAGTTCGCCCAGCAGATGGACAAATCGCACTGGCCGCACCTCAAGGAGCGTCTGGCAGAAGTGATGCTGGGCAAGACCCGAGACGAATGGTGCGCGCTGATGGAGCACACCGACGTGTGCTTCGCGCCGGTCCTCACCATGAGCGAAGCGGCAGCCCACCCTCACAACGTTGCCAGAGGCACCTTCCTCGAGGTCGCAGGTGTCCCACAGCCGGCACCTGCGCCTCGCTTCTCACGCACGCCGGCACAGATCGATTCGCCGCCCGCTCATCCTGGTCAGCATTCGCGTGCAGTGCTCGCCGACTGGGGTTTCGCCCCTGATCGCATCGAAGCGCTCATCGCCAATGGGGCGGTAGCGTCGGCCTGATCATGGGCACCCTGGTCTGCTTCCACGCACATCCCGACGACGAGAGCATCAGCACGGGCGGCACCATGGCCCGCGCCGTGGCCGAGGGCCATAGGGTCGTGCTGGTGGTGGCCACCAACGGCGACCACGGTGAAGTGCCCGACGATCTCGCCGAGGGCGAGACGCTCGTCGCTCGCCGCCGCGCCGAGACTGCTCGGTCGGCCGAGGTGCTGGGTGTGCACCGCCTGGAATGGCTGAACTACGCCGATAGCGGCATGACCGGCTGGGTGCAGAACGGCCACGAACGCTCGTTCCTGCAGGCGCCGCTCAACGAGGCAGCCGGCAAGCTTGCGGCCATCCTGCGCGAGGAGCACGCCGATGTGCTCACCACGTACGACTGGCACGGCAACTACGGCCACCCCGACCACATCAAGGTGCACACAGTCGGTCACCGCGCCGCCGAGCTGGCCGGAACCGCGGCGGTCTTCGAGTCGACGATGAATCGCGACGCGATGAAGCGCTTTTTCGACATGGCTCGCGAGTCCGGCGAGGCCAGCGGCCCCGACGGGGAGGACTGGGATCCCGATGCCCCCGCCGACGACGGCAACCCCTTTGGCACCCCTGAGGCGGAACTCACCCACAAGGTCGATGTCAGTCAGTACGTCGCCGTGAAGCGGGCGTCCATCCGCTGCCACAAGAGCCAGATCACCGACGCCGGCTTCTTCAGCTCGATGCCTGACGAGCCCTTCATCATGGCCTTCGGCACCGAGTGGTACATCCGCACGGGCGCCGATCATCCGCTGCGTGAGGGTTGGCTGTTCGAATGACCCGGTTGTACCTGGTGCGCCACGGGCGCGCTGCCGCCGGCTGGAACACCGACCCAGATCCTGGCCTCGATGGTGTCGGCCGGCACCAGGCCACCGAGATGACGGTCCGCCTGGCGCCACTGGGTCCGCTCGCCCTGGTCAGTAGCCCGCTGCTGCGGTGCCAGGAAACTGCTGCCGGCCTGGCGAAGGCGTGGGGTGAAGCGCCCCGCATCGAGCAGGGCGTTGCTGAGATTCCCTCGCCCGAAGGCGTGGCGATGGCCGATCGCGTCGAGTGGCTGCGCCTGGCGATGGCTGGCACATGGTCCGCGCTCGGTGCCCGCTATACGACGTTTCGCGACGGTGTTGCCGCCGCACTGGCGGCGATGCCCACCGACACCGTCGTCACCAGTCATTTCATCGCGATCAACGCCGCCATCGGCGTGGCGATGGGCGACGACCGGTTGGTCATCCGCAGCCTCGACAACTGTTCGGTCACGGTCATCGACGTCGTCGACGGAATGTTCCAGTTGGTTGAAGGTGGCCAAGAAGCGGACACCCTGATCCGCTGAACACGGTTTCCGCTGGCAGACTCTCGCCATGATGTCCCGTCGAGTCCTCCTGGCCACCGTGTGCGCTGCTGCCCTGCTCGCTGCTGGTTGCAGTAACGAGAGCAGCAACGACGGCACCACCACCACGTCGGTCGTCGCGGTCACCACCACGTCGGTGCCCGCCACCACCACCATCTCGGTGCCCGCCATCACAACCACCGCAGCGCCCTCCACCACGGCACCGGCACCGACCACCACCACCATCGCGGCCGTGGTCGGCCTGGCGTTGTCGGGCGCCGGCATCGGCGATGCGCTGTTCGGCGCCGACGCCGAGGGCGTCGTTGCTTACGTGTCGTCCATCGTCGGAGCCCCCACCAGCGACTCGGGTTGGCAGGATCCCGCTGCAATCGGCGCGGCCTGCCCCGGCAACGAGGTGCGTTTCGTCGATTGGAACGACCTGTACCTGTTCTTCAGCGACGACTCCCCGGCGGCCAGCGGCGTGCGTCACTTCGCAGCGTTCAGCTACGGGCCCGCCTTCGGCCCCGTACTCACGCCGTTCGGGCTCGCCACCACCGCCGGCATCGGCGTTGGCTCGACGGTGGCTCAGTTGCTCGCCGTGTACCCGACCGCGGTCATCAACCCCGAGACCGAGATGGGCGGGGCCACGTTCCTGCTCGACGACGGTCTCTACGGCTTTGTCTCCGGCGTCACCGAGGCCGACACCATCACCTCATTCGTCGGCGGTATCGGCTGCGGCGAGTAGGTCGTCGACATGTTGGCATCAGGTCTCGCCACCACGCGAGACATGCACGAGAACTGGGCATGGGTGGTCGTCATCAGTAACGGCCTGGTCGGGCTGTGGGCCATCGCCGCGAACTGGCTGACGCCACTGCGCACCCGTGCGCTGTGGTGGAGCATCGGCGCTGCGGAACTCACCGTCTTCGTGCAGGCGGTGCTGGGCGCGGTGATGGTCGGCCGGTACAAGGTGCCGCTGCCCGAGTTCCACGCGTTCTACGGCTTCGTCGCCATCGTTGCGATCGCCATCATCTACAGCTACCGCATTCAGATGCGACATCGGCTGTACTTCCTCTACGGGTTCGGCAGCCTGTTCGTGATGGGCCTCGGCATCCGTTCGATGCTGCTCGCCCCCATCCACTGAGCCCCGTCGCGCTGCGATGGGGTGCAGGCGCGGCACTGGGCCGCCCACCGGCCGAAAGGCAAGCGAAACGGCCCAGTACGCAGGATTCAGAGTGACGTGCTCAGCTTCTGCAGTTGGGCGGTCAGTTCGGGAGGCAGCGTGTCGCCGAATTGGGCGAGGTGTGCCTCGAACTGCGGCAGCGCCGACTTCCAGCCGTCGACGTCGACCGACAGCAGCGAGGCCATGTCTTCGGCGCTGACGTCGAGACCGTCGGTGTCGATGGAACCCGGCGCGGGAAGGTGACCGATGGCGGTCTCGACCGCCTCGGCGGTGCCCTCGAGCCGCTCGAACACCCACTTGAGCACGCGGCTGTTCTCGCCATAGCCGGGCCACAGGAAGCGGCCGTCGTCGTCGCGGCGGAACCAGTTGACGAAGAAGATCTTCGGCAGGTTCGCCGCATCGGCGGCGTCGCCGAGGGCCAGCCAGTGAGCGAAGTAGTCGCCCATGTTGTAGCCGCAGAACGGCAGCATGGCCATCGGGTCGAACCGCAGGACACCCGCTGCGCTCTGCTGCGCGGCGGTGGTCTCGGAACCCATGGTGGCGCCGAGGAACACACCGTGCTGCCAGTCGAAGGCCTGGTTGACCAGCGGCACCGTAGTACGCCGCCGGCCACCGAAGAGGATGGCGCTGATCGGTACACCGGCGGGGTCCTGCCACTCGGCGGCGATGGACGGGCACTGCTCGGCCGGGGCGGTGAAGCGGGCATTGGGGTGCGCCGCCACAGTCTCGGTCTCCGGTGTCCATGGGTTGCCCTTCCAGTCGGTGGCATGGGCCGGCTTGTCATCGCTCATGCCCTCCCACCAGACATCGCCGTCGTCGGTGAGCGCCGTGTTGGTGAAGATGCTGTTGCTGTGCAGGCTGTGCATCGCGTTCGCATTGGTATCCCAGCCGGTGCCGGGGGCCACGCCGAAGAACCCCGCCTCGGGGTTGATGGCGTACAGCCGACCATCCTCGCCGTGCTTCATCCAGCAGATGTCGTCACCGACCGTCTCGGCCTTCCAGCCCGGAATAGTGGGCACGAGCATGGCGAGGTTGGTCTTGCCGCACGCGCTCGGGAACGCGGCGGCGATGAACTTCGACTCGCCGGCCGGATTGGTGAGCTTGAGGATGAGCATGTGCTCGGCCAACCAACCATCGTCGCGGGCCATCACTGAGGCGATGCGCAGCGCGAAGCACTTCTTGCCCAGCAGCGCGTTGCCGCCGTAACCCGAGCCGTACGACATGATCTCGCGGGTGTCGGGGAAGTGGACGATGTACTTGTTGTCGGGATTGCACGGCCACGCGCTGTCGGCCTGGCCCGGCTCGAGCGGAGCGCCCACCGAGTGCAGGCATGGCACCCATTGGCCGTCGCCGAGCACGTCGAGCGCACCCTGGCCCATGCGGGTCATGATGCGCATGTTGGTGGCCACGTAGGCGCTGTCGGTGAGCTGCACACCGATGTGGGCGATGGGCGAGCCGAGCGGACCCATGCTGAACGGCACGACGTACATCGTGCGGCCCTTCATCGCGCCGGTGTAGAGCGCCGTCATCTCGGCCCGCATCTCGGAGGGCTCACGCCAGTTGTTAGTGGGGCCGGCGTCTTCTTCCTTGGCGGAGCAGATGAACGTGCGGTCCTCGACGCGAGCGACATCGCCCGGATCGCTGTGAGCCCAGTAGCTGTTGGGGCGTTTTGCCTCGTCGAGCTTGGTGAAGATGCCGGCAGCGACCAAACCTTGCGCGAGCCGGTCGTACTCCTCGGCCGAACCGTCGCACCAGTGCACGTCGGTGGGCTGCAGGATGTCGGCCCAATCAGCCACCCACTTTTGCAAACGGGTGTTGCTCGTGGTTCCGGTCATCGGTACTCCTTCGGGGGGAATGTGCACCCAGGGGTGCTGCATCCAGTCTGCCAAACTTGCACCGAGAAACAGAAAAGCCCGGCCTCGCGGCCGGGCGTTTTCGTTGGCTCAGTAGCCGGGAGTTTCCATGTCGACCTCGCTGCCGAGGCGCAATCGTGTGGCGCGGCCGCCGGGATCGAGGTCGAAGACCACCCGTTGGCCCTGCCGCAGCATGCGGAAGATGGAGCCGACAAGGGCGTCGTTGGCAAGGTCGATGTCGGCAAGGTCGGTGTCGCGCATGACGACGCCGTCTCCCGATGCGGGGTCGTAGCTCTTGATCACACCCTGCACAGGGGGACCTCAGCCGGCCTTGACGATCTTGCCGCTCTTGATGCAGCCAGTGCACACGTTGAGACGCTTCGGGGCACCGCTGACCAGGGCGCGGACCCGCTGGATGTTCGGGTTCCAACGACGCTTGGTGCGACGGTGGGAGTGCGACACGTTCATGCCCCAGCTCGGGCCCTTGCCACACACTTCACATACTGCTGCCATGACGTAACTTCTTCCAGGAGCGATCTCAACGAGCGCAGAGATGCTATCAGCGATTCCCTGCCAATCACCAAGCCCCGGTCGATCAAGGGCTCAGCAGCTCGTACCACCTTTGGTGAAGGGTGCAGGCTAGGCCCGCGGTCGTCAGTAGTGTGGCCGCCGTGCCCACCCTGGAACACTTCAGCCCCGACGCGTTGCGCCACACCGTCATTGCATTCCGCGATGCGATGAAGGCCCACGCCCCCGGCATCAACCGACTGAACGTGTACCCGGTGCCCGATGGCGACACAGGCACCAACATGGCGCGCACGCTGGATGCCGTGGTGGCCGAGCTGGAAACGGCCGACCCCGGGTTGGAGACCACGTGCAACGCCATCAGCCACGGCAGCCTGATGGGCGCCCGCGGCAATAGCGGTGTCATCCTCAGCCAGATTCTGCGCGGCCTGGTCGGCACGTTGAAGGACGCCGGTGAGGGCACCGGCCTCAGGGTCGCGGAGGCGCTGAAGGCGGCATCGGCCGCTGCCTACGAAGCAGTCCTCAGGCCAATCGAAGGCACCATCCTCACCGTGGTGAGGGAATCCGCCGACGCTGCCCATACAACGGCCCAGGACGGCGGTTCGCTGGTCGCAGTGCTGCGGTCCGCTCGGGCCGCCGGCAAGTCGGCGCTCGACCGCACCCCAGACATGCTGCCCGTGCTGAAGGACGCCGGCGTGGTGGACGCCGGCGGTGCCGGGTTCCTGCTGTTACTCGACGCCGCGCTGCACGTGGTGGACGGTGTTCCTGTCCCCGAGCCGGAGGAATTCGAGGGGCCGTCAGCCGAGAAGCTCGACGCCATCGCTCACCGCCACGCCACGGATGGCAGCGTCGATGTCAGCGAACTGCGCTATGAGGTCATGTACTTCCTTCACCTCGAGGACGGCAAGATCCAGTCGTTCAAGCACGACTGGGGCGAGATCGGCGACAGCATCGTGGTGGTCGGTGGCGACGGCCTGTGGAATTGCCACGTGCACACCGACGACATCGGTGCGGCCATCGAGGTCGCCATCGATCTTGGTGGCCGTCCCAAGCAGATCCGCGTCACCGACCTGTTCGAGGAGATGGCCGACGAACACGCACACCGTGAGGCCGCCATCGCCAGCGGCCACGTTGCGTTGCGAGCCGGCGCCGGCCTGCCGCCGGTCACCTGCGCGGTCGTTGCGGTTTCCAGCGGTGACGGGCTGTCCGAGCTGTTCGGCCAGCTCGGTGTGCAGGGTGTGGTCACCGGTGGGCAGACGCTCAACCCGTCCACCGCCGAGCTGCTCTCCGCGGTCGAGGCGGTCAACGCTCAGCAGGTCGTGGTGCTGCCCAACAACAAGAACATCATCCCGGTGGCCGAACAGCTCGCATTGCTCACCACCAAGACAGTCGTCGTGGTGCCCACCACCTCGATGGCGGCCGCGCTCGCCGCCCTCGTGCTGTACGACCCGGAGGCCGACGCAGCCTCCAATGGCGAAGAGATGGCCGGCGCAGCCCGCTCGGTCGCTACCGGCGAGGTCACCCGCGCTGTGCGGTCCACCAAGACCGACGCTGGCCCGGTCAACGAGGGCGACTGGATCGGAATCGTGCGCGGCGACGGCATCGTGGCCATCAGCGGCACGCTCGACGGTGCAACGGTGGCTCTGCTCGACAACCTGGTGGTGGGCACCGCGGAGATCGTCACCGTCATCGAGGGCACCGAGGCCAGCGGTGGTCACACCGACGTCATCCTCGCATGGCTCGACGAGCACCGTCCCGACGTTCAGGTTGAGGTGCATCGCGGCGGTCAGCCGCTGTACCCGTACCTCTTCGGCGTCGAGTGAGCGAGATCACCCTTCGCGACCTGTCCGCGATCGGTGTGGACCGGCTGAAGGGCGTCGGCGACAAGAAGCTCGCGTCGCTGCGTGAGGTCGGCATCGAGACCGTCCTCGACCTGTTGACCACCTATCCGCGGCGCTGGGTGGACCGCACCAACGAGGCCCGTGTCAGCGACCTCGTTGCCGGGCAGGAAGCGCTCGTGCTCGTCGCTGTGCGCAGTGTCGCCAAACGGATGGGCCGCAACCGCCGCTCCATCGTTGAATCGGTGGTCGGCGACGGCAGTGGCCGCTTCCACGTGGTCTTCTTCAACCAGCCATGGCGAGAGAAGCAGCTACGCGAGGGCCTGCAGATCGCGTTGTTCGGCAAGCCCGAGGTCTACCGGGGCGGGCTGCAGATGACAAACCCCATCGTCGACATGATCGGCGACCGCACCGGGCGCATCGTGCCCATCTACCCACAGAGTGAGAAGGCGGCGCTGAGCACCTGGGAGATCGCCGGCTGGGTGGAGGACGCGCTGAAGCGATGCGAGGCTCGCGGTATCGCCGACCCGGTCCCGGCTGCCGTCCGCCGCCGCCTCGGGCTGATCGACCGCCACCGGGCGCTGCACGACATTCACCTGCCCGAGACGATGGGGGAGAAGGAGCTGGCCCGCCGCCGGCTGGCGTTCGACGAGCTGCTGCGTGTGCAGACGGTGCTGGTCATGCGCAAGCGGGCGATCGAGCGCGAGTCGCGCGGCATCCGCCACACCATCGATGGCGATCTCGTCGGCCGCCTCCGTGCAGCGTTGCCGTACCAGCTCACGGCCGCGCAGGAACGCACGATCGCCGAGATCGAGGCAGACTTGTCCGGTCCTCACCCGATGCACCGGCTGCTGCAGGGCGACGTCGGTGCCGGGAAGACCCTTGTGGCCGTGAGCGCGATGCTGACTGCTGTCCAGGGTGGTCATCAGGCTGCACTGATGGCACCCACCGAGGTGCTCGCCGAGCAGCACGCCGTCGGTGTACGCCGGCTGCTGGATGGCGTCACGGTGCCGGACCCGAACAACCTGTTCGGCGATCGTCCGCTGCGCGTCGAGCTGCTCGCCAACCGCGTCACCGGCGCAGACCGGCGTGAGGTGCTGGCCGGGCTGGCCGATGGCACCGTCGACATCGCGATCGGCACTCATGCGCTCATCCAGGAAGGTGTGCAGTTCCACAGCCTCGGGGTCGTGGTGGTCGACGAACAGCACCGCTTCGGCGTCGAGCAGCGTGCTGCGCTGCGCGCCAAGGGCGACGGCGAAATCGTGCCCGACGTGCTGGTGATGACCGCCACCCCCATTCTGCGCACGGCAGCAATGACCGTCTATGGGGACCTCGACGTGAGCGTGCTTGACGAGCTACCCCCGGGTCGCACACCTATCGCTACGAAGTGGGCGAACGGCCCACTGATGGAACAGGGGGCGTGGGCCACGGTGCGCGAGGAAGTCGCCGCCGGCCGCCAGGCCTACGTCGTGTGTCCGCTGATCGAGGAGAGCGAGAAGCTGGAGGTCGCGAGCGCGCAGGAGATGTTCGAGCGGCTGCACCACGACGAGCTGAAGGGCCTACGTATCGCCCTGCTGCACGGCCGCATGCCGTCCGCAGAGAAGGAAGCCGTGATGGACGCGTTCCGTCGCGGCGACACCGATGTGCTGGTCGCGACCACAGTCATCGAGGTGGGTGTCGACGTGCCCAACGCAACGGTCATGGTCATCGTCGACGCCGATCGTTTCGGCATCGCCCAGCTACATCAGTTGCGTGGTCGTGTCGGCCGTGGGGTACATGCGTCCATGTGTTGGTTGGTGACCCAGCAGGTTGAGGGCAACAACCCTCGGGTCGAGGCCCTGGTTGCCAGCACCGACGGCTTCGAGCTGGCCGAGATCGATCTCGACCTGCGTGGTGAGGGCACCCTGATGAACACCGCACAGAAGGGTCGCAGCGATCTCCGATTGGCGTCGCTTCGCCGCGATCGCGAGCTGGTGGCACTGGCCCGCGACGTGGCGTTCGAGATCGTCGACCCAGACCCGATGCTCGAAAA
>Ga0105047_10007812_pt1 | contig 17963 bp, 12 predicted proteins | sample MAT04_FD_78384 | JGI IMG/M metagenome (GOLD analysis project Ga0105047, IMG submission 78384) | Freshwater microbial communities from Lake Fryxell liftoff mats and glacier meltwater in Antarctica - MAT-04 (megahit assembly) | ecosystem: Environmental > Aquatic > Freshwater > Ice > Liftoff...
AACTCCACCAGCATACGGTCGTGCAGCTTCCGCCCTTGTTCCCCACTCCGGCTCAACCAGGCCCGGATCGTTATCTCTCGCACTCCAAATACTTCTTCCAGTGCTGAGGCATCTACTCCCAACACGAGTTTGAGTAACTGAATAAGTTGCACCATCTGATCATCGATGCACCCAATATGGTTTGAACAGAAAAAGCTGAAAGAATTTTTTAGAAGGGGTCACTCAATTTAACTCATTTTTGCTAAGATTGTTTTGCAAATATTTTGCAAGATTAGATATATCTATTGCAAAAAGATTGCTTTCTTGCTATTATATTTTTGATGTGATTGCAATCGATACTCGCGACTGATCAGACCCCTATCTGTAAATAAAGCCCCATTTTCAATCAGGAATCCCGATGACGGTTAACCTCAGCGAAATTGCCCAACGCGCTTGTGTTTCAGTTTCTACCGTTTCGCGGGTGCTTAACGGTTATCCCTTTGTGAGTGAAGCAACGCGCGAGGCTGTGGCGCGGATCGCGGTGGAAATGGGTGTTTCGGTTGCAGCGACTCGCAAACCTGAGCGCTTCAGGGCAGTCTGGTTGGGAGGGATGGGTGGCGCTGTTGACGAGGATGTTTCTGTATTAAATTCAGTAATTGGTACAGAATTTGCCCACCTGGTGTTGAACGGCGCCGAATCGGTGCTCAAACCGCATGGAATCAGTACCAGCCTGACCAATACGCTGTCGCGTTCTGAAGCCTTACATAAAATTCAAGATAGTCGTTCTGACTCGGAATTGATCGGGGTCATTTTGACCGGAGGTGCAATCCACCGCCCGACTTTGGAAGAGTTTCGCCAAACCGGAATCCCCTTGGTGATCGCAGGAGGATACGGCCCGGAATTTGGGGTGAGCGCCGTGATCGCCGATTACATCGGCGGAATTGAGCAAGCGGTTACGCATCTGGTGTCCAATGGGCGTCGCCGGATTGGTTTACTCAACGGGCCTTCGCGCACAACCAGCGAGATGAAATATAAAGGCTATCGCCTGGCATTAGCCCTGCACGATATGGAATACAACCCACATTTTGTTATGTCAGCGCCCGCGTTCCAACCAGAAACCAGCCTCGAGTTTACCCGCCGCTTATTAATTCAGGCACCTGAGCTGGACGCTATTCTTTTCGCGGATGATTACCTGGCGATGGGCGGTTTGAAGGCGATCAAACAGCTGGGAAAGAGCGTTCCAGGCGATGTAGCCGTAGTTGGTTATCATGATTACCAAATCGCCAGGTTTACCGACCCGCCGTTAACCACCATCCAAATTGATATGTTTCGGATGGGAGTCATTGCTGCCCGCCGGCTGTTGCTGATGATTGAAGAGGATGAACATGACCCGATTTTGGTGACGTTGCCTACTCAATTATTAGTTCGCAGTTCAACCTGATCCAATCACTCCAAAAATTGTTTTTACCTGACCTGAGGTCTGAATAAAACCAGACTGGTTTATTCAATGCGCCTGTTGGTAAGGAGGTAAAGAAAATATGAAGGTTATGTGAGCCGCGGGCACCTAATGCTTGCGTTTTCAGTACTGCCAAATCATTCATTGGTCTATTAAGACCCCAAACCTGAAGGAGAAAATGAGATGTCTGAGATCAAGAAAAGAATTTCCCGCCGTGAATTTCTGAGGTTCACTGCCCTCACCTCTGGAGCCATCGTGATTGCCGGATGTGCCCCAGCCGTAACGGCTACCACCGCGCCCACTGCCATGCCTAAAGCCACTGACGCACTCAAAGCAACCGATGCTCCCAAAGCTACCGACGCCCCCAAACCGACTGTCGCTCCTACGACGGCTCCCACTGCCGCGCCCAAGGCGACCGAGGCTCCTAAGCTTGGCAAGAATCTCATCGGTAAATTGGAAGGCCCTGAAGTCATTTTGGATGCCGCCAAGGTCCCCAAGAAGTTTGGTGAGGCCCCGACCCTGGCCGACCTGGTCAAAGGCGGCAAGCTGCCGAAAATTGAAGAGCGCTTGCCCCAGGATGTGCTGGTTTTCAAGCCGCAGAGTGAAATTGGCAAGTATGGCGGCACCTGGAAGGGTGGTTTTACCGGCCCGGGCGATTTGTATAATGCCAAGCGTATCGCCGCTCACGATCATATTTTATTCTTTGACTACAAAGTTGCTGCGGTTGTGCCAAATGTGGTCAAAAGCTGGGAAGTTGCCGACGGCGGAAAGGTTACCATCCTGAACCTGCGCAAAGGTTTGAAATGGTCCGACGGCAGCCTGTTTACCGCAGATGATTTCGTGTTCTGGTATGAAGATATATACCTGAATAAGGAATTGACCGCGTCGCCTTCCAGCCTTTTTGCCATTCAAGGCAAGCAGGGCAAGTTGGAAAAAGTTGATGATCTCACTGTTAAGTACACTTTTCCTGCGCCCTACTATCTGTTCCCCGAGGTGCTGGCGGGTTTCAATGTCATCACCAGCCATGCTAACTTTGGCAATGCGGGCGGCGGTGGTTTCGCCCCCAGTAAGTATCTGAAGCAGTTCCATTCCAAATATACGCCTAAGGATGAACTCGAAAAGAAAATGGCGGCTGAGAAATTCGATACCTGGCCGAAGCTCTTCCTTAACAAGAACACCTGGGGGCTCAATCCCGATCTGCCGACGGTTACCCCCTGGAAGACCGTGCAGCCCGCCAACACCCCCACCTGGACCCTGGAACGCAATCCCTACTACTATGGGGTAGATACCGAAGGCAACCAACTGCCGTATGTCGATAAAATCTCTTTGTCGCTGGCGGAGAGCGTTGAGGTGGTCAATTTGCGTGCGATCGCCGGCGAATATGACTTCCAGTCGCGCCACATCGACCTGGCCAAACTGCCGGTATTCCTCGAGAACCAGCAAAAAGGCAACTATAAAGTATTCCTTGATCCAGGCGAGTTTGGTTCCAACTCTTCGATTAACCTCGTCCAGAGTTATGAGGCCGATGCCGAAATAGCAAAATGGATTACCAATGCAGATTTCCGCCGCGCTTTCTCGATGGGCATCAATCGCGACCAGATTAACGAAGCTTTCTACCTGGGCCTGGGTGTTCCTGGCACTGTAGCACCCTCAGATATCAACCCCTACTTCCCCGGTGCCGAATACCGTACAAAATATGCCACCTTGGATGTTAAGACCGCCAATGATCTGCTGGATAAGATAGGATTGGATAAGAAAGACGCCCAGGGTTTTCGCTTGCGCAGCGATGGCAAGAGATTGTCATTAAACATCAACTGCGTGGCGGGTATTGGCCAATACACCACCATTTGCGAAATGATCAAAGGCCAGGTCGCCAAGATTGGGCTGGAGATCATACCCAAGGAAATCGAGCGCAGCCTGCATACCACCCAGATCCAGGCCAACGAAGTGGCGGCATATATGTGGGATAACGGCGGCACGGAACGCCCGTTTGGTGACACCAGCAACCTCTTTGGATGGTTCGGCGAACCTTACCGCACCTGGCTGTCCAACAACGGTGTGGCCCCCAAGCCTGCCAATGATAAGGCCACCCCGGTGCCTTTCAAAGAGCCCCCGGCGGTGATCAAGCAGATATTTGCCGATTGGCAAAAAGGCTTTGCCGTCCCCGACGCGGAGCGCTTTGCCCTGGGTAAAGGCATCTGGAAAACCATGATCGACAATGCCTTCCAAATCGGCCTGGTGGGACAATCCCCGGCTACGCTGGGGGTACGCATCGTGAAGAATACGATGGGCAATATTCCAGGACGCATGCTGGTTACCACCGACTCGATGACGCCGGGCCAGACTCATCCGGAAACGTACTACTTTAAGTAAAACGGTTCCGCGATACTTTCTGAAAAAACGAGAAAGAGGTGTTTGTGTGGCGCGAAGCGCCACACAAACACCTTTCCTCTGAATTTTAAGATGGGTTATGAAGGAATGTGCCATGCTTGCCTATATCATCCGGCGCTCCATCCTGGCGGTGATCACCATCATTGCTGTTTCTATTTTGTCCTTCATTATTATCCAGCTTCCGCCGGGTGATTACGTTTCATCTTATATCGCTGCGCAGCAGGCCTCTGGCAATGCGGCTGCAGCCGAAGCTGCTGAAAATATGCGCCAACTGTATGGAATGGATCAGCCTCTTGCCATTCAATATTTTAAGTGGGTTACGCAGATGGCCCAGGGAAATTTTGGTATGTCGATGGAATGGGGGCGGCCGGTGAGTGATGTGATTGGCGACCGCTTGTGGCTGACCGTGGTGATCTCATTATGCGCCTTAATCTTCACCTGGGTGATGGCCTTGCCGATCGGCATCTACTCCGCCATGCATAAATATTCCTTTGGCGATACGATTTTTACCCTGATTGGATTTATTGGCCTGGCCGTTCCCAGCTTTATGCTGGCTTTGATCTTGATGTACGTCGGTTTTAAGTTCTTTAACGCCAGCATTGGCGGCCTCTTTTCGCCTGACTTTGCCGATGCCCCCTGGAGCATTGAACGGGTTTGGGATTTGATCAAACACCTGCCTTTGCCCGCGGTTGTGCTTGGATTGGCCGGGACAGCCGGAACGATCCGCATTATGCGCGCCAACCTGCTCGATGAACTGCGCAAGCCGTATGTGGTGACTGCGCGTGCCAAAGGACTGCCTTATATACAGGCCGTGCTGCGCTACCCGGTGCGGGTGGCGCTGAACCCGTTTGCCAGCACTGTCGGGTATGAGCTGCCTTATATTGTTTCGGGCAGCATCATCGTGTCGCTGGTGCTCAGCCTGCCGACCGTTGGTCCCGTGCTGCTGAAAGCATTGGTCTCTCAAGACATGTTCCTGGCTGGCACGATCATTTTACTGCTGGGAGTTCTGACCGTAATCGGCACATTTTTGTCGGATTTACTCTTAATGTGGATTGATCCACGCATCCGGCTGGAGGATTAGCGATGAAAGACGCGACTATCCTGGAAGAAAATTTTCCGGTGGACGAACCACATGAAATGGAATCTGCGGCGAGCGCCGCGGAAGAAAAAATCTCCGTAGCCACCCAGACGCAGCTGATGTGGTGGCGCTTCCGCAAGCACCGCCTGGCGATGGTTGGCACCCTGGTGGTGATTGCTTTCTATCTGGTGGTGCTGGGAGCAGATTTTTTGGCGTATTCTAGTCCGGAGTATTCCGAGGCTTTTCGCGCCCTGATGCCGCCGCAATCCATTCAATTCTTCGATGAGGGCCAGTTGCGTCCTTTTGTGTATGGGTTAAAAGGGGCGCGCGACCCGGATACATTCAAGAAGATCTACACGATTGATACCGATGTCAAGATTCCGATTATATTTTTTGCCAAAGGGTTCTCGTATGAATTCCTTGGAATGCAGTTGGACCGGCATTTTATCGGTGTTCCCGAGGGGAATGCCGAGGAATCTCTCTTCATTCTGGGTACCGATCCGCTGGGTCGCGACCTGTGGTCACGCCTGATGTATGGAACACGCATCTCGATGACCATTGGCCTGGTGAGTGTCGCCATTAGCCTTTTTCTGGGGGTGCTGTTGGGCGGCATTTCCGGGCTTTTTGGCGGAAAGGTGGACCTGGTGATTCAACGAGTGATCGAAATCTTACGTTCCATTCCCACAATTCCGTTGTGGATGGGGCTGGCGGCGGCGATCCCCCAGGATTGGGATGTGCTCCAGGTCTATTTTACGATCACAATTATTATTTCCCTGATCGGTTGGACCGGTCTGGCACGGGTGGTGCGCGGGCGCTTCCTGTCTTTACGTGAAGAGGACTACATTATGGCGGCGCGTTTCTCTGGCGCCAGTCAGATGCGCATTATTTTCCGCCACATGGTGCCGGCTTTTCTGAGTCACATTATTGCATCCACTACTCTGGCACTGCCAGGGATGATCCTCAGTGAGACATCACTCAGTTTCCTGGGATTAGGGCTCAGGCCACCGGCGATCAGTTGGGGCGTTTTACTGCAGCAGGCTCAGAATATCCAAACCGTGGCGCTCTCGCCCTGGTTGATGCTGCCAGCGGTCCCGGTGATTTTGGCCATTCTAGCCTTCAATTTCATGGGTGATGGTTTACGCGATGCAGCCGATCCTTATGGTGCCTAGGAGCCCAACCATGCCAGAACCAACCCAACCCATTCTTTCAGTTCGCGACCTAAAGACGTATTTTTATACCGATGAAGGCATTGTCAGGGCCGTCGATGGCGCCTCATTTGATGTATTGCCCGGTAAAACGGTGGGCATTGTGGGCGAGAGCGGCTGCGGAAAAAGTGTGACGGCATTTTCGATCCTGCGCATTGTGGATAAGCCCGGAAAAATTGTCAGTGGCGAAATCTTGCTCAGCCGGGTCAACCCAGGCGGTGGAATCCAGGGTACGAACCTGGTCCAACTTCCAGAAGAAGGCGAGGAGATGTATTCCATTCGTGGAAAGGAAATTGCGCTGGTTTTTCAGGAGCCAATGACCTCCTTCAGCCCGGTGCATTCCATCGGCGCGCAAATCATTGAGACTTTAAAACTACACGATAAAAAATTGACCACTGCGCAAGCCCGGCAGGCGGCCATTGAGGGCTTCCGCCAGGTTGGGATTCCTAATCCGGAACAACGGGTAGACAGTTTCGCTCATCAATTGAGTGGCGGACTGCGGCAAAGGGCAATGATCGCGATGGCTTTGGCCTGTAACCCGCGTATTTTAATTGCCGACGAACCCACCACGGCTTTGGACGTGACAACCCAGGCACAAATATTGGATTTGCTGCGCCAGCTTCAGCAACAGATGGGCATGTCGATTATTTTGATCACGCACAATCTGGGGGTGGTGGCCGAGATGGCCGATACCGTGATCGTAATGTACCTGGGACGCGTGGTTGAAAAAGGCCCGGTCGACGCGATTTTTCATGAACCCAAGCATCCCTACACCCAGGCGCTGCTGCGTTCCATCCCCAGCATTCGTTCGAAACCGCACACATTGTTGCCCACCATCGCCGGCTCAATCCCCCATCCTTATAACCGCCCGCAGGGCTGCCCGTTCCATCCGCGCTGCATTCACTATATCAAGGATGTCTGTAATACCAAAGAACCGCAAACGGTGAGTGTGGGCAGTGACCATGAAACAGCCTGCTTCTTATACGAGGGGGCATAGCCATGAACCCAGGAGGAACAGCGGTGGAGCAGACTGCATTGGCTGAAAACGAGATCTTATTGAATGTTCAAGGACTGCGCAAGCACTTTCCGGTCAAGAAAGGATTTATGCGCAAGGTAGTGGGGCAGGTTCGCGCGGTGGATGATGTGAACTTCTTCATCAAAAAGGGCGAAACCTTCTCGCTGGTAGGAGAAAGCGGTTGCGGTAAAACCACAACCGCGCGCTGCATTATGCGCGCTTTTCCGCCCAGCGGTGGAAAAATCCAATTCAAAACTGGCGACGGCGCGATTGTGGATATTGCCGGTTTGAATGAAAGCAAAATGCGCCCGCTGCGCCGCGAGCTGCAGATGATTTTTCAAGATCCATTTGCGTCGCTCAACCCGCGCATGACCTTGCTGGATATTATTGGCGAGCCGCTGCTCTCGTTTGGCATGGGCAACCGTCAGGATCGCATTGAGCGGGTCAGCGAGCTGTTGAAACTAGTAGGGCTGCGTCCGGAATATTTGCGTCGATTTCCGCATGCTTTCAGCGGCGGGCAGCGTCAACGCATTGGCATCGCCCGGGCGTTGGCGCTTAACCCCAGCCTGATCATCGCGGACGAGCCGGTATCGGCGCTGGACGTGTCTGTGCAGGCCCAGATTTTAAACCTGCTGCTGCGCCTGCAGCAGCAGTTGGGCTTAACCTATCTTTTTGTGGCGCATGATTTGAGTGTGGTCAAACACATCAGCGACCGGGTGGCGGTGATGTATGTGGGGAAAATCGTGGAACTGGCTCCGACCGAACCGCTTTTCAACCAGCCGCTCCACCCCTATACGGAGGCCCTGCTCTCAGCTGTACCTGAACCGGATCCGCGCATGCGCTCTCGTCGCATCATTTTGCAGGGGCAGGTGGCGGATCCATCCAATCCGCCCACCGGCTGCTATTTCCACCCGCGCTGTAAATACTGCATCGATCGCTGCAAAATTGAAGCGCCGGCTTTGGTCGAAGTGTTACCGGGGCACTTCACTGCCTGTCATCGTGCCAAAGAAATTAACCTGGTGGGAATCGATGCCTGAGTGACTCAACAGGAAAACACATGATGAATATTACTGATTTACGGCGGATTGCAAACCAATTTGGGCCTCAGGCAACTAATCTTTCAGAGACGGAACTGATCGAACTGTTACAAAGCCAGCTCCACCTGGCAGAAGCTGAATGCTTTGCCGATTTGGGCGGCTGGGAAGTGGATACCCAGTTTATGGAAGCAATGGGCTCCCCCTACTTATTGGCACATGGACTGGGAAACCCCGTGGCGGATGCCACCACCCGAGTGATGTTGCCCCAGCCAGGTAGTTACCGGGTTTACGCTCGGACGCGTGATTGGGTGGTGTATCCTTCGAACTTTCCGCCTCAGACCGGCGGCATCCGGCCAGGCGCTTTCCAGGTGCTGGTCGAGGGTCAACCCCTGCCGGAGATTCTGGGGGTTGACGGAATTGGGGTCTGGCACTGGCAGATTGCCGGGCGGGTGCAGGTGGGTTCGGATGGGGTGTCACTGGCATTGCACGACAGGCTGGGTTTCGAGGCCCGCTGCGATGCCCTGCTGTTTGTGAATGCCGAAGTCATTGATTTTTGTCCTCCAAACGATGGACCAGAACTGGCTGCCCTGCGTTCCGTGCTGTTGGGTTGGGAAAAGGGACCCGAAGAGGCCGGCACGTTTGACCTGGTAGTGTCTGGCGGCGGGTTTGCAGGAGTGTGCGCCGCACTGACAGCTGCGCGGCACGGCATGCGGGTAGCGCTGATCCAGGACCGCCCCGTTTACGGCGGCCCCGGCAGTTCAGAAATCCGCGTCAGCCCCATTCGGCACCTGCGCAAGCCGCCCTTTCCGCGCAACGGGGATGTGATGGTGGAGTTATACGGTCATGGATCCGTCAAAGCCTACACCGATATTTCGGCGACCGATGCGCTGCGGCAGCGCATTGTCGATCACCAACCCAACCTGACTTCCTTCAAGCAGGCGAGCGTGATCGATGTCGAAATGGAGGGGGACGAGATCCGCGCAGTGATCGTGCTGGAGATCAGGACGGGCCGGCGGATGCGTATTTGTGGGCAGTTGTTTGCTGACTGCACCGGCGACAGCCTGGTTGGTTTCAAAGCAGGTGCCGAATTCCGCATGGGGCGTGAAAGCCGCTCCGAATTTGATGAGCCATTTGCACCAATTGAAGCCGATGCGATGTTATTGGGAAACTCGCTCTATTGGTGGGCAGCTGAAGAACAGTCAGCGTTTGCCTTTCCGGAAACCCCCTGGGCGATGCCGATCGAAAGCGAAGCCCATTTTGAGGTGCCGCGGCCCAAGTGGCCGCAGCCGGAGAAAGAAGGGGTTGCCTTTGCAGCCGGGTGGAACTGGGAATCGGGTTGGAACCTGGACAATATCATCGAAGGTGAACGCATTCGGGATCACCTCTTGCGAGCCGCATATGGCACCTGGTCGTTTCTAAAGAACCGCAGTCCCAACCCGGATCGCTGGGCCAAGACCCGCCTGGCCTGGATGGGCTATGTACTGGGCAAGCGTGAGTCTCGGCGATTAATGGGCGATTTTCTGCTCAATCAGCGCCATATCCTGGATCATCAAGTCGAGCGCGACGGCTGTGCCACGGCAACCTGGTATTTTGACCTGCACTTTCCCCATCCGGAGAACAGCCGGTTTTTTCCTGGCGAAGAGTTTCGTTCGGTGGCCTTTGACGATCCACAGTGGCAGCGCTGGCCGTATGTGGCTCCGGGTTGGTATCAGGAGATCGCGCCCTATCCGATCCCTTATCGCTGCCTGTATTCCAAAAATGTTGCTAACCTGTTTATGGCCGGACGCAATATCAGCGTGACCCACGGCGGCCTGGCTCCGGTGCGCACCATGATGTGCACTGCGCAAATGGGTACGGTAGTGGGCCGGGCGGCCGCATTGTGCCAGCGTAAAGAATGCCAACCGCGTGAAATTTATGACCAGCACCTCGACGCGCTTTTACAACTATTGGCCGACCCTGGGCTGCCACCGCTGAGCGAAGACGATCTGGCACGCGTGCCACAAATTGAAGGCCCATCCAAGCCCGCTGAGGATAAATAACCCGATGAATAAGCCCATCCTATGGCTGTTAATGGCCGACCTGGAAAACCCCGAAGCGTCCGCCGTGATCCCCACCCTTGCCTGGCTGGCCGAAGAGAATGGCGCGCTGTTCGAAATCTACCTTGAATCGGCGCGCGACGGTAAGCTGTTTGCCCGCACCGGTTCCACTGTTTTGGGCGGAATGCACCACCAGCAGTTCAATTACCTGTGCGGCGCCTTTGACATGCGTGTCCTTTTTCTGGGCCAGCCGGCCGTATTTGCTTCCACTCTGCCTGTGTTTGGCATTCCCGTTTTGGCGCGCGCAGACAGCGCGCTGGAGCTCTACCGCGCGCTGCGCGAGCAGGGACTGCTGGGCCAGGTGGATGCGGCCGTTTATCTGCCCCAATGGGTGACTTGCGCCGGCCAGCAATGTGAAATTGGCCCCTACCTGTTCCCCGAAGTGTATTACCGCAAGGCGCTCGGCCTGCTGGCCTGCACCGTCCCGCCCTCGCTGGCCGAATTTAGCTTGCAGAAGCAGTACGGGTTGTGTCTCGAGCCAGCCCAGGCTCAATTGGGACTGGAATGCCTGGAGAGCGTGCTGCCCGAGGATGATTGGGGCTCACTGACCCTGCGCATCGCGCGGCGTTGGAAATCCAGGGCCAAAGGCGTGGTGTTTGGCGACCCGCCGGCGGTACTTTCGCAGTTGGCGGCCCACTGCCGGCACCAGCGCGTGGCGGTATATGCCCCGCAGAAAAAGTTACCCGAATCCCAGATCAAGTTTTCGCAGTACACCGAGGCCTGCTCATCCATCGCCCGCCAAACCGCAGAATTGGCCCTGGAAATCGGCAACCCGGTGATCGTGGGGCGCCAGACCTGCGATGGCGACCTTTTTGAATGGTCGAAGTTAGGCGCCTGCATGCAGATCATCGACCCCAACCGCCCACCTTTTCCGGTGGTGGAGGTGGTCAAACACCCCTGGTCGCCCCAGCCGGCCAGTCCTTTCGACCTGGAACCCGGCGACGACCAACTGGAAGAATATGCCCGCCAGGGCAAGGTGCTGGCGACGCTGATGTGGCATTCTGGTGAGGTGGCGCATAACGAAGCCATGCTCAACCTGGTGGAGATGGCCGCGTGGACGGGCATCAAGATGGGCATCGGCGTGCACACCGACCGCTACGAGACCTGCCCGCAGTTATGGGAATTATTAAGCGTGCCGCCAGAAAAGGGCGGGGCGCTGGGGCTGATTGAGCCGGTGTTATACAGCGGTGGGCGCGGCATCTTGGGTGAAATCAACTGCCCGCCAGGCGCCCTGGCTGAGCACTGCCAGACGGCGCTCGAGCGCATTCGCGCCATCGCCGGCCCAGCCGCGGCCCCGCGCGGCTATCAGGCCTTCATGGATTCGCACCTTTGGGATCTGAGCTTTACCCGCCCTGAAATCTATGAAGCCATCGCCTCCAGCGGGATCGAATACATCGTTTCAGCGGTGACCCCCGGGCGCAACCGGGTGGTGTGGAAACGGAATGGGTGTTTGGTTATCAACCAGTCCTGCCAGGTGGTGCACACCGCATCACCCTTCGTGCGCGTCTCCAACCGCGACGACCTGCAAACCAGCGCGCATGCTCGGCCCGGTTGGTTGGTCGGCACCCTGGACGCCCCGGTGGTTTCTTTCCTGCCCTACATCTGGAGGCAGGGCAGCCGCTTGATGGAGATGGTCGATAGCCTGCAAAACAATCCTTTGTTGGTCAACGTCACCCCCCACGTCATCGCCCGCTACGCCCGCTTGCTGGTGGACCGCGGCTATCTTTGCTGAGTTGGAGAAAAAATGCCCCAAAAATTGGTCCTCTTAACAGCCCGCTTTACCAACCCGCTGCGCGACCTGGCTGCCGTGACCCTGGGCTGGATGTACCGCGAGCGCGGAATCGCCTTTGATACGCTCTATACCGCCGCGCGTTCCGACGGCGGTATCTTTTCGCCGCACGGCAGCGCCGTGATCGGTGGGAGACAAACGCTGCCGGTGGCGCGAGCGCTCAGCCAGTTTGAAACTACGCTAATCAAGCTGGACGACACCGTGCTGTACGAGGGCCTCTTCCAGGCCGGCGCCGTGAAAATCATCCAATTTTCGGGCAGCCTGGTCGATCTGTACGGCCAAATCGCGCAAGAAATCGACCTGCCTTTCCCATCGGTGGCGGTCGCCTACCAGGGCTGTGACCTTCCCGAAGGTCTGCGCTATGGGGTGGTCAAACCTGTCTTTTCGCCCGAAGGGCATAAAGTCATCGATGACCGCTCGCACGAGCAGCACAATATCGTGCCATTTGCTTATTTTGAAGCGGCTTCCCGGCGCGCCCTGGCGCTGCCGCTGGAATTAGACCCTGCAGAAATCGCCCGGCTGGTCGCGGCTGGGGTGCGCGAGGTCTGGACGGTGAAAGAAGCCCGTTCTGAGGCCAGCGCCTGGCAAAATGCCGGCTGCAACCTGCAAACTGCCGAAGAAATCCAGCCGGATGAAACTCTGGCCTCCTTTACCTTCCGCCTGGCTGAAAAATGGCTGGAGCAGGCGCAGGCCGTCGACCTATACGAGCCGCTGCTCGCCAGCCACTGGCTGTCTTTCGCACTGCGTGAAAACCGGCTGATGGTCTGCTCGGCAGATATGAAAGAGGCCGCCGACCGCCTGACGCCGCTGGCATTGCTCAAGAACCAGCCGGTCGTTTATGGGCGGTATGCCGGCGGCGCGCTGCGCGGGGCGATTAACGATACCGACCTGTTCTCGCTCTTCAAGGCAGGCATTGCCTTCGAGGTGACCGAGCCGGGCCGCCCATCGCTGACCATCTTTTCGCACCACCCGCGGCCAATTGCCCAACCAGCCTGCTCGCCCTTTGATCTGGAACCTTCGGACGCGCAGCTCGCGGCCTGGGCGGGTGAAGGCAAAATTCTGGTCTCGCTGCTGACCCATTCGGGCGAGCTTTCCCACAATGACGCCATCGTCAACATGCTCGACCTTTCTGCCACCACGGGGGTGAGCGCCGGCATCGGCGTCCACCTGGCGCGTTATACCTTCGACCCCGAATCGATCGAAATCATGCAAACCCCGGTGGATGAAGGCGGCGCGCTGGGCCTTTGCGAGCCTGTGCTGCACAGCGCCGGGTACGGCATCCTCACTGAGGGGTTGGCGGACCCCGACGTCGTGGCAGGCCTGATGCGCCAATCGCGCCTGGAGATGGCGCGCCTGGCCGGGGAACGTTTCGCCCCGCGCGGGGTCTACTGCTTCTCCGACGCGACCCCGGATGCCTGGGAGGATCGCCCGGAGCGCCTGTGGCAGGCGGTCAAACAGGCCGGGTTCTCTTACCTGATTTCCTCGGTTTCCTATGGCGAACCCAAAGTCTTGTACAGCGACCCTGATTTCATCGTGCTCAACCAATGCGGCAGTCTGCATTACCCCTATTCGCCTTTCGTGCGCATCGATACCGCCGCCGATATTGTGGACTGGGAGAAAAAACTGGTCGAGTCCAGCAAACCCTCCTGGTTGGTGCCGGTGCTCGACATCCCCATCTACGGCTATTCGAATTACCTCTCGTTGGGCGACCCGTTCAAGCATCGCGGTGGCCTGGGGCAATTCTATGCCCTGCTGCTGCAGGGCGGTCACAGCGGCAGGCTGGTCGCCGCCACCCCGCATACCATCGCCCGCTATGCGCGAATGATTTGCTGACCCACGAGCGTTACCTGATAAAGCGTTGCGGGCCAGGTTGGATGATGCCAGTGCTCGATTGCCCGATTTACGCTTATTCTTCTTACCTTTCGATTGGAGATCCCTTTGCCCGCCGGGGTGGACTGGGACAGTTTTACACCTAGTTCATGAAAGGCGGCGAGAGTGGCCGGGTAGTCAGCGCTACGTCCCATACCATTTATCATTTTGCTCAACTAGCAAAAAGTTGGAAGAAATAGCTTTCTGGTATGCCAGGTTGATCCTAAGGAGGATGGCAAATGCTTATGCAACTAAATGGTATTGAGCGCACATTGCGAGCATTAAATTTTCAACCGACCGACAGGATGCCGGCCATCGGGTTGTATCCAGACAAGGTGAGTCAGTTGTTTGCTTACGAGGCCGAAAAAGTGCGGCTTGAAAATCAAGCACTGGCTGCTGCCACACTGGGCGAAAACTTGGTGCCGTTTATGTGGGGTGGGGAGGATATATGCGGAAATCAAGGGCCGGTCGTTTCACCGCGCACTCTAAAAAGTTTACTTTCCGCATGCGGTTCGTGCAACCCAACCACTACGCGAGGCAGGAATCCGAATTCTTTGGCATTCGGATGGAAATATCATGCCTATTACGGAACAACTGATCAATTGCTGGGAGTTGATGGATTCCAGGGATTGCAGCAGGAAACCGGTGTGGACCTACCAAAACTGGCCTCAATGACTACTCTACGAGGTGAAAAAACTCAGTTTGCAACTGGGGTCAATGTACCAACGGTATGTTTTGGAACACCAGAAGATGTGGGAATCGAGGTTGAGGGCTGTGCCCGGCTTGCAGAGCAGCATAAGGGTGGTTTCTTGCTTTGTCCTGCAAGTTCTTTTGGACCCGATGTTAAAAAGGAAAATATATACGCAATTTTTGAATATGCACGAACCAGACAGTTAGATTTGAATGAAAGTAACAAGGAGAACAAAGAATAGGGCCAACTCATTGAGAACGAATAGAGTGAATAAGCCGCCAGTCGAAATTAATAATTTAATTATGGAGTATGGATTATGCATAGTCAACATAAGCAAGATACCTGTCTCGATTTTGATCTGATTGTCGTAGGCGGAGGTTTGGCAGGTTTATGTGCCGCCATAGCTGCTGCCCGGCATGGCACGAAAACAGCCATCATTCAAGATCGGCCTGTTTTTGGCGGAAATGCCTCCAGCGAGGTTCGCGTGGTGCCGCATGGTGCCGCCCACAGCAATGCTTGGACGGGTGAAACAGGGATCGTCATGGAGATGATCCATGACGATCGGGCCCATAACCATGTGCATTTTTTCGATCACGGTATGACCAATTCGTTATTCGATTTGACCTTGATGGAATTTGTGCGGCGCGAGCCGAACCTGACACCCTTTTTGAATACCACCATCAGGATGGTGGATGCGGAACAAATCCAATCGGATGGCGTTTATCAACGGCGCATCGTGGCAATCCACGGCAGCCAGATGGGCAGCGAAAAAGAACTCGTCTTTACCGCCCGTCAGTTTGTCGATGCTACCGGTGACGGCACGGTCGGTTTTTTGGCCGGGGCGGAATGGCGCTATGGGCGCGAGGCCAGAAGCGAATTTAATGAAAACCTGGCGCCGCTTGTGGCGGATGAAGGCACGATGGGCAGCACCATTACCATGATGGCCCGGGATGTGGGGCGGCCGGTGCCTTTCGATCCGCCGCCGTGGATCCAGGTATATGAGTGTGAGGAGGATATTGGCTTAAACCGCAAGCTGTACCATGTGGGCAGCCGGCCGATGTTTGGCGGGTACTGGTGGTTAGAGGTTTGCAGCCCTTACCACCAGATCGACGACAATGAGGCCATCCGACATGAACTCCACCGCCATGTATTGGGGGTCTGGAACTATATTAAAAATTACAGCCCTGAAAAAGAAAAAGTCGCCAATTATGCTCTTGAATGGATCGGTATGATTCCTGGAAAGCGAGAAAGCCGGCGCTTGATGGGCGATATCATCATTAATGAGAACCATTTTCACGAAGATCAAAAATGGCCCGACGGTATTGCTTACTGTGGCTGGTGGATCGATCTGCACATGCCGGGCGGGATTCTGAATAAAGCCAATCCGGGCGAGCGCGAAGACCAGGATGATAACTACAAGCATTGGATTCGCATTTCACCAGTGAGTTTGCCATTGCGGGCCTATTACAGCCGCAATATTGAAAATCTGTGGATGGCCGGGCGCTGTTTGAGCGCGACCCATGCCGGCCTGGGACCCTTGCGCGTGATGCTAAGCCTGGGACTGCAAGGACAATCGGTCGGTACAGCCGCGAGTTATGCCCTGGCCCACAGTTTGACGCCACGTCAAACCGCCGCGCCGGACGGGCCGCATATTCAGGTGATTCGCCAGACTTTGCTGCGCGATGATGTTCACCTGTTGGGTGCCCGTAATCACGACCCCAAGGATATGGCCCTCAACGCCATCGCCAAAGCCACCAGTGAGATGACGCTCGATTTTGGCGTACCCAATACGGCGCGCTGGGTCAATCTGGGCCTTCCGCGGGCGCAAGTGGTGCCCCTGACCGCCAACCGGCTGGAAACGGTTGAATACTATGTGAAGAATACGTCGGACAGGTCTGTTCCGTTGGTAGCCCAGGTTGAAATATTGGAAAGGATATGGGATCGCCCGGCGAGAGAACCGGCAGCAAGCGTTGAAGTAGAATGTCCTGCGAGGTTCGAGGGTTGGCTGCGCGTTCCTTTCGGTATCAAGGCGGCTCCGCTGCATCCCTACCGCTTAATTCTATCCGGATCAGCCGAGGTAGAGTGGGCGTACGGCAGCATTAACCATCCGGGTGCGATTGCTATGTATCTTTATACTTCTCCTGGCGGTCCCGAGGAACGTAATCATAAGATTTCGAGCTTACAGCCAGAACAGGTCAATATTCCGGCATATCGTCATTGGCGCCAGACCCTGGGAAATTCCCTGGCTGTTCGAGTGACACCGCAATCGAATCCGTTTTCAGCCAGCGGTGTTAACAACGGCTGCGCCTGGCCAGAAGAACTGCCTAATTTATGGGTTTCGGACCCGACCCAGGCCCTGCCGCAGTCGGTTTGCCTGGATTTTGGTAAACCGGTGAAATTCAATACGGTTTCGATTTCGTTTGATACGAATCTTGAAGCGAATTCCGCGCATAAGACAGATTTTTGGAGAGCTCCGCTTTGCGCAAGCCACTGGCGTTTGTGGGCACTGGTGCACGGCCGCTGGGAACGCATATTTGAGGAAAATGGTAACTATCAGCGTCACCGGGCAGCGCGTTTTGAAGCTGTTTTTGCTGCAGCGTTAAAATTGGAAATACTAGAGACGAATGGCGGTCCTGCGGAAAAGCAGGCACGAGTATACGAGATACGGATATACAACGAGTGAGTGGATTTAGCAAAACTACGAATGTTTATAGGATCAAAAGAGGTGGTTAATGAAGTTTGCCACAATTGAACAACCCGGAACCGTCCGGATCGGTGATATGTCATCTCGCCAACCCGATCGCGGAGAAGTCCTCATCCGGGTAATGGCCAGCGGTATCTGTGGGACGGATATTCATATCTTCCGCGGCGAGTATATAGGAAGCTATCCGGTGATTCCCGGACATGAATTTGCTGGTGAGGTGGTCGAAATTGGAGGGGGGGGTGACCCGCTTTAAACCAGGTGACCGTGTTGCCGTGGAGCCGAATATATCCTGCGACAACTGCGCCAACTGTCTGAGCAACCGCCAGAATTTCTGCTTGAACTGGCAGGCGGTGGGGGTGACTTTGCCTGGTGGAATGGCCGAGTATGTGGTTGCTCCCGAAAAAGCAATTTTCGCACTACCGCAAAAGTCGCTTTTAGTTTAGAAATGGGGTTCTCATGGGATACTGCAACCTGACGACAAATCAAGGAGCAGCAGATGAGAACCCCAAGCAGATTATACCGAAGAACGGCGACGATATACAAATGTGAATTGTGTCATTGTCCGCAATGTGGACAAGAGTTAGAGGAAATGAGTTACCTGAATGGTCTCAAGACGGTGCAAAGGATGAACGAAGTCACCACCATCGCGTATC
>Ga0105047_10007813_pt1 | contig 17963 bp, 16 predicted proteins | sample MAT04_FD_78384 | JGI IMG/M metagenome (GOLD analysis project Ga0105047, IMG submission 78384) | Freshwater microbial communities from Lake Fryxell liftoff mats and glacier meltwater in Antarctica - MAT-04 (megahit assembly) | ecosystem: Environmental > Aquatic > Freshwater > Ice > Liftoff...
AGCTTTGCCGAGGCGGCGCGGCTCGATCCGCGGCTGCACGAGGCGTTCGCGCGGCTTGCGCGAGTGCGGCTGACGCAGGGGCGCGCGCGTGACGCGGAGACGGCGGCGCTGCGTGCGGCTTCGCTCGCGCCGCGCTCGTCGTTCTATTCGGAGCTGCTCGCGCGGGCACAGCTGGCGACCGGCAAGAAGGACGGCGCGCTCGCCTCGTTCGAGCAGGCGATCGCGCTCGACGCGACGCAGACCGCGCGGCTCGCGTTCAGCATCGGCGCGCTGCGCGAGCAGATGGGCAAGCCGGACGATGCGCTCGCTGCGTACGAGCGCGCCGCGACGGCAGACGCCAGCGCCGTGCTCCCGCGGCTCGCGCTGGTGCGCTTGCAGCTGCGCGCCGATCGCTTGGATCTGGCGGAAAAGCGGCTCGCAGAGGTGCGCGCGCATGTGCCGGCCGAGGGCAGCGAGCGCGTCCTCTTCGCGGCGCTCGAGGCGCGCGTCACGACGCTGACGCGCGAGCGGCAGATCGCGCGCGAGCGCGAGACGCAGCGCGAGATAGAGCACACCCTGCAGGTGATGGGCGCTTTCGGGGTCGGAATGAACACCTCGCGGGAGTGGATGCGCGACGCCAATGTTGGGATCCTGCAGATCTTCGGCGGTATGGACGGCGCTTCGCGGGCCTTCGCCGATGTGCTCGGATCGTCACGGGGCTCCGCGGCCGATGTGCTGGAAAGTGCAAACGGCGTCGGTATCGCGACGTCCGCTCCGCCGCGCGCCCTGGGCGGTTATGGGGGCGGGGGAGGAATTTCCATGGGTACGCTGCACGTGGTCATTGCGCCGATTGCTGCGAGTCCGCCCGCGAGCGAGCGCGTCGTGCCGCCCGCCGCCGCGGCGCCCACCGCGACTCCGTGAGAACAACGCCTCCTCGATCGCCGCGGCGCGCTGAGCGGCCCAGCGCGCTGAGCGGCGAATCACCCTGACTCGCTCGCGCCCGCACGAAGTTGCGGCGGTCGCGCGACGAGCCCACGCTCTGCGAATGACGCGCCTGCTCGCACCGGCCACGCTGTTCGCTGCTCTCGCGGTTGCGATCGCGCTGGTGTTCGCTGCGCCCGCGGTTCGCGCCGACGAGACCGGCGATCACCCGTCGTGCATCGTCGTCAGCGGTACAGCGCGCTACGGCGCGTACGGCTATGACCACATCGTCACGGTGCGCAACGGCTGTGAGCGTGACGCGGTGTGCAGCGTGACCACCAGCGTGAACGCGCAGGCGGCGCGGCTGAACGTCGCCGCGAGCGCGTCCGCGGACGTCGTCATGTGGCGCGGCTCGCCGGCGCGCGAATTTGCGCCGCGCGCCGACTGCACGCTCAGCGGCGCGGCTCGGCATGCACCGAGCGAGGCGCAGACGAACGACGCCGCGCGCCCGCCGCACGCCGAATGAGTACGTCGACCGCGCAGGGCCGCGCGCTGCCGCTCACGCTGCTCGGCGTGGTGCTGCTCGCGCTGGTGATCTCCGCGTTCAGCGCGTTCTACGAGCTCATCGAGTGGTGGACGGCTGCCACCTCAGGCGAAGCGGCCGAGGCGTTTCTCGGCACGCAGGGCGATGTCTGGGACACGCAGTGGGATATGTTCTGCGCGCTGATCGGCGCGACCGCTGCGCAGACCTTTTCTCGCGCGTGCACGACCGCCAGCTCGCGCAGCGCCAACGACCGGACCCTTCGCCATGACAGCCCCGCTCTACGTCGACCCGCGCGTCACCATCCCCGCTGGCGAGCTCACTTGGACCGCCGTGCGCTCCGGCGGCCCCGGTGGGCAAAACGTCAACAAGGTTGCCTCGAAGGTCGAACTCCGCTTCGACCTGCCGAATACGCGCGCACTGCCGCCTGATGTGAAGGCGCGGCTGCGCGTGATCGCGGCGGGCAAGCTCGACGCCGACGGACGCATCTTGCTCACCAGCCAGCGCACGCGCGATCAGGTGAAGAACCTCGCGGATGCGCGCGGGAAGCTGGTCGAGCTGATCGTCCGCGCGCTGTTCGTCCCGAAGCCGCGCCGCGCGACGAAGCCGAGCCGCGGCTCGAAAGAGCGCCGCCTCGAGGGCAAGCGTCACGACGCGATCAAGAAGGCAGGACGCGGCAAGGTCGGCAGCGACTGAGCACGCTCGACTGCCGTGGTCGCCGCGCGCGAGTAGAGTAGCCTTCACGCGACGTGGACGAGACCGAGCAAGACACGGTGCGCGAGAGCTCGCTGGTCGGCGCGCTGCTGTTCGGGAAGCTGCAGGTCGATTCGGTCCTCGGCCGCGGCGGCATGGGCACGGTCTATCGCGTCACGCACCTCGGCACGCAGCATCAGCGCGCGCTGAAGGTGATGAACCCGGAGATCCGCCTGCACGCGGAGGCGCTCGCGCGCTTTCTGCGCGAGGCGACGGTGTCGGCAACGCTGAAGAGCCCGTACGTCGTCGAGACGCTCGACAGCGGCCAGCTCGACGATGGCTCGCTCTACGTGCTGATGGAGCTGCTCGAAGGGACGCCGCTGAACGCGCTGATCGCGGCGGCGCCCATGAAGCTGCCGCGCATCGCGCGCTTGCTCGGGCAGGCCTGCGCGGCGCTCGCCCAAGCGCACGAGAAGGGCATCGTCCATCGTGACATCAAGCCGGACAACCTGTTCGTCGTCAGGCACGCTGATGGAAGCGAGTCGGTGAAGCTGCTCGACTTTGGTATTGCGCGCTTTCGCGAGCAGCGTGATCTGCTCGGCGCACTCACCGCGGAGAACGCGATCCTCGGCACGCCGCTCTACATGGCGCCCGAGCAGATCGGGACGGCCAACGTCGCTGACGGTCGCGCTGACGTCTACGCGCTCGGCGTCGTGCTCTACGAGGCGCTCTCCGGCAGAAAGCCGTACAGCGCGAGCAGCTTCGCCGAGCTCGTCGCGAACATCTTCGACGGCAGCGCGACACCGCTCGAGCACACGACGCCTGGGCTCACGCCGCGGGTCTACGAGGTCGTGCAGAAGGCGATGGCGCGCAAGCCCGAGGATCGCTACCAGAGCGCGACCGAGCTCGGCGCGGCGCTGCACGAGCTCGAACAGCCGTTCAAGCGGCCGGCGGATCCGCTGGCGATGACGGTGCCCTCGGTGTTCCCGACGCCGGGCGCGCAGCCACCGATCGATGCGCCCGCGAGCGCGCAATCACCGACGCAGGCCGAGGCGGCGATCGCGCGCGGTGGCTCTCGTCGCGCGCTCTTGGGCGGCGGGCTCGCGCTGCTCGGAGGCGTAAGTCTGCTCGCGTTCGTCGCCACGCAGCTCGGCGACGGCACCAGCGCAGCGACGGCCGCGCGCGTCGACGCCGGAGCGCATGACGCGGGCGTCAGCGTGAGCGCGCCGCGCATCGAGAGCGACGCCGGCGTCGCGCAGCCGACCGACGCGCAGCCGATCGACGCGGGCGCCGACGCACGAGTGAGGTCGACGGCTGTGCCGGACGCGCCGCCACGACGCCGACCGGATGCGGGTCGACGTCGCGCGCCGGGCGGACTCGCTGGCGTCGACGAGATCTACGGAGATGACGGATGAGCTACCAACGTGTGCGGGCGACGCTGAGCCTCTGTTTCTTGCTGTTGTTGCCGATCAGCGCGGTAATCGCTGTCACGCCACCGCACACTCACGCGCAAGCGCCGAGCGCGCGCGACCGTGTGCGTCGCGCGATCGCGCGCTTCGAAGCGGCGCTGCAGACGACCGATCCGGACCTGCGCAGACGCGAGCTCGAGGCGGCGCTGGCCGAGCTCGACGAAGCGAATCGCCTCGAGAGCGAGACGCTCATCGAGTGGAACCTCGCGCGCGTCGAGCAGGAGCTCGGCCGGCCGGTGCGCGCGCTCGAGCACGTCGAGCGCTTCCTGGCCGGCGCACCCGCGGGACACGCGCGACGCGTCGAGGCCGAGGCGCTCGCGGCCGTGCTGCGCACGCGCGTCGCGTCGGTGTGGGTGGAGACGCAGGTCGCGTCGGCCCGCGTGCTCATCGACGGCGAGGTGCGCGGCACGACGCCACTCGCAGCGGCGATTCGCGTGCCTGCCGGCGAGGTGATGGTCGAGGTGAGCGCGCCTGGCTATCAGACCGGCGCCCGCCGGATTCGCGTCGCTGGCGAGACCGAGACGCACGTGCGCGTGGAGCTCGAGCTCGAAGCGACCGCGCTCGGCGAGGTGCGCATTCGTAGTGCGCTGCTCGATGTGCAGATCACCATCGACGATCAGGTGCGCGGTACCACGCCGCTCGAAGGCACCGCGGCGCTTACGCCAGGCACGCATGCTTTGATCGCGGAGCGCGCGGGCTATCGACGACTGCGCCGTACCCTCGCCGTCGAGCTCGGCGCGGAGCAGACCGTCGACGTCGTGCTCGAGCCGGATCCCGACGCGCGCCTCGGGACCCTCGCGCTGCGACTCCCCGAAGCGCGCGCCGAGCTGACGATCGACGGCCGCGAGGTCGACCTCGACGCGCCGATTCGCCTGCCCGAAGGCCGCCACGCGCTCGCGCTCGACGTCGAAGAGCGCCAAGACTGGGACGGCGCGATCACGCTGCGCCCAGGCGAGACCAGCACCGAGACGCCCGCGCTGCGCTGGAGCGACGAAGCCTTCGCGCACCGACACGACAGCGCCCGTGGGCAGCGCATGATCGGCGGCGTCGTGATTGGCGCCGGCGGTGCGGCGCTCGCCGCGGGCGTCACGCTCGTGCTCTATGGCGCGCTGGTCGCGGTGCCCCGCTACGACGGCTTTGCCGCGGTCATTGCACGCTGCGAGTTCGACACGTCTTCGCCCGAGTGCAGCCCGTTCAACAGGGCTGAGCTCGACGGCAACTTCGCGCAGGCGTCCTTCGCCGTCGACATCGGCTACGGCCTCGGCATTCCGCTGCTCGTCGCCAGCGCGATCGCGATCCCGATCGGCGTGTGGCTCTTCGCCGACGCGCCCGACGACGACGCCATCCGCTCCGCGGCGCACGCATCACTGCGCGTCGGGCCTGCTAGGCTCGAGCTCGTGGGGACCTTCTGATGCGCCTGCTGCCGTTTGCCGTGCTCACGCTGCTCGCGCTCACGCTGCCAATCGGCGCTGGCTGCGCACCGGCGCGCCCCGCGAGCGTCGGCACGCGCTGCGAGATCAACAGCGACTGCGCGGCGCCGCTCGTCTGCCGGCTGAGCTACTGCCGCAACGAGTGTGCGACCAGCGCCGACTGCACGACCGGGAGCTCCTGTCTGCTCGACGCGGCGAAGCTCGGCGCGTGTCAGCTCGCGGCCGAGACCCGCTGTGTCAACCAGTCGGACTGCCCCGAGGGCCTGGTGTGTCGCTTCGCGCAGTGCACCAATGCTTGCGCCGAAGATCGCGATTGTCTCGGTGGCGCGCGCTGCGAGACGTCTCCGATGGGCAAAGCCTGCGTCGATCGCAGCACACAGCCGTGTACGCTCGACAGCGAGTGTGACGTTAGCGGAGTCGCCGGCCAGCGTGAGCGCTGTATCGCTGGTCGCTGTCGACGCGAGTGCTTCTCCGATCGCGACTGCCGCAACGACTTTTGGTGCAACGACGCCGAGGGCGGCACTTGCTGGCCACCGCCGCGTCCGGCGCGCCCCGATGGCGGCGACGCCGACGGTGGCAGCGCAGGAGTCTTCCCGACGACGCCACTCTGGCGTGAGTCGCGCGCTGGCGCGTTCACCTACGTTGCGGCGCTGGTCGGCGATCAGCTGGTGTTCTCTTCGCTCGACGTCATCACCGGCGCGGGCGGCTCGCTCCACGTACTCGACACGACGACGCGCAGCTGGCGCGCTGTGCCGTTCGCACAGGCGCGCCTCCACATGAGCTGGGTCGTGTCGGGCAGCGTCGTGTACATCACCGGGGGCTCCTACAGCATTCCGGGCGGCGATCCGCTCACCGACATCGTGCGATTCGACCCCGCGACCGACGCGCTCAGCCTGCTCGGCGTCTCGGCGAGCGAGCCGCGCGACAACAGCAGAATGCTGGTCTGCGGCGATCTGCTGATCGTCGCTGGCGGGTTCCCCTACAACTCCATCGGCAGCGGCTCAGCGGCGGTCGATCTCATCGAGCTCAGCGCGTCGCCCGCCGTGACGACGGCCGACACTCTGCCCGCACCGATGCGAGGCCTCGGCGTGGTAGTCGACGGAACGCGCGCGCTCTTCGTCGGCGGAACGCGCGATCTGATGTATGGCACCGACTACGCCACCAACGATGTGCGTGTATTCGACTGCACCACGCGCACCTGGACGATGTCGACGATGCCGCACTACTACAGCGAGATGGAGGGCGCCGTGCTCGGCACGAACGCGTATTTCGTCGGCTCGCAGCTGCCGAATGGCACCGATATCATCGCGTCCGTCGACATCAGCGCGGGGCTCGTCGAGGTGCTCGATCTCACGAGCGCGACCTGGTCGAGTCTCACGCCACCGAGCGTTCCCGACGCACGCGCGGTGAACCTCGAGGTCTCGCCGAGGTTCCTGTTCCGCAGCGTCGACGACACGATGCAGGCGCTCGAGCTGGCCACCGGCGCGTGGACGAGCTGGACCGTCGAGTTCGAGATCGAGCAGCTCGCGAGCGACGGCACCACACTGTTCGTGATCGGCAAGGCACTTCCCGCGACGGCTCTGCTCGTCGAGGCCTATTCCATTCCCTGACGGCTCTCGAGGACCGATGCGTCACTACCTCTTTTCTTCGCTCGCAGCGCTCGTGCTCACGGCCTGTGTCTCGTCCCCTTATGGCCTCTCGCTCGGCACGCGCTGTGAGCTGAATAGCGATTGTGATGCGCCGCTCGTCTGCCGCATCGGCTATTGCCGCAACGAGTGCTCGACCGCACGCGACTGCGGCGCTGGGCTCAACTGCGTACAAGACAACGAGATGCTCGGTGCATGCCAGTTGCCCGTCGAGAAGACCTGCACGAACAACAGCCAATGTCCCGCACCGCTGGTGTGCACGATGGGCGAGTGCAGCAATGCGTGTGGCAGCTGCACGGCGCCCGGCCCGTGTCGTGATTGCCCTCCAGGGGCCGAGTGTGTGCTCGACAGTGACGGTGAGCTCGGCTGCTTCGATCCGTCGACGCGCAGCTGCGTCTACTCGAGCGAGTGCGCCGCGAGCAGCTCCGAGTTCGTCTGCGCCTTCGATGGACGCTGCCGCCTCGAGTGCCGCGGCGACTGCGACTGCCGCTTCGGCGAGGCCTGTCGCGAGCTCGCGTTCGAGGAGAACGGCGCGATGATCATGGGCTCTCTCTGCGTCATCCCGGTGGCGCCCGATCGCTCGAGCTGCCTGCCGGATGGCGGGGCGGACGGCCCATGAGCGCGCGCTATGCGTGGCTGTCGACCGCCGCGCTGCTGGTCGCCGTCTCGGCGGCTGCGTGTGCACCCGCACGTCGCGCGTCGCTCGGCGGTGAGTGCGAGCTCAACAGCGACTGCGACACGCCGCTCGTCTGTCGACTCGCGTATTGCCGCAAGGAGTGCGCGACCAGCGCCGACTGCGCGGCAGGTCTCTCGTGTGTACTCGACCCCGACGGACTCGGCGCGTGCCAGCGCCCCGCCGAGACGTCATGCACGCTCGCGACCGATTGTCCCGAGGGGCTGCTCTGCCGATTCAACGAGTGCACCAACGCGTGTGAGACTGACCGCGACTGCCCCGGCGGCACCCGCTGCGAGCGCGCGGCGGAGGGCCTCGCGTGCATCGATCGCAGCGAGCGCGCGTGCACCTACGACGCCGAGTGTCAGCCCGAACTCAGCGGTGAGCGCTGTCTCGGCGGCCGCTGTCGACGCGAGTGCTTCGCCGATCGCGACTGTCGCAATCAGTTCTGGTGCAACGCCGGAGTCTGCTATCCGCCGCCGCGCCCGGGTGTGCGTGACGCCGGTGCCGACGCCGCGAGCGATGCCGGGGTGAGCGATGGCGGCGTGTTCGACGCGAGCAGCGACGCAGCGCTCCTCGACGCCAGCGCGTTCGACGGCGGGCTCGACGCGAGCGCGCTCGACGGCGGACTCGACGCGAGCGCGTTCGATGGCGGAGTCGATGGCGGCACCGACGCGGGCGCGCCGGTCAGCACTTGCCTCGGCGGACCGCTCACCAACGTGACCGCGTTCGACGTCGGCCCAACGCATAGCTGTGCCGTCATCGGCGGCGCTGTCCCGGGGGTCGCATGCTGGGGCACGGCGCTTGTCGGCTCGATGTTGTTCGGCGCGAGCACGAGCGAGCAGTGTGCGCGTCGCGTCGCGCCGCTCGAGGGCACCACCGTCGTCGCGATCGCCGCCGCCGATTCGGCGACGTGCATCGTGCGCGGCACCCGCGTCGAGTGCTGGGGCTCCGATACCTACGGCCAGCAAGGCAACGGCAGCACGGCGGCGGCGACCGCCATCCCAACACCAGTGTCGCTGGTAATGGCGAACAACATCGCTGGCGCCGACGGCACGTTCTTCACCTGGGGCGGCGGCGGCGGCATGCGCGCATGGGGCCGCAGCAACAACGGCTCGATCGGTGACGGCAGCACGGTGTTCGCCGACGTGCAGAGCCCGATCATGCCGAGCGCCTGGACCACGCCGAGCGTCGTCTCGGGCAGCCTCGCGGAGACGTGCGCGATCGTCGGCGGCACGCTGAGCTGCATCGGTGGCCGCCCTGGCCCGACCGGACCGACGATCACCACCGCGACCGACGTCGCGCTCGGCAACGACTTCGGCTGCGCGCTGACGCCGACCGACCTGCGATGTTGGGGCGCGAACTCCTTCGGCACGCTCGGCGACGGCACCACGACGACGCGCGCGAGCGCAGCCGCCGTACTCGGACTGCCCTCGCGGCCGGTCGAGATCGACGCGGGCGAAAGCCATGTGTGCGCGCGCCTCGCGGACGGCGAGGTGTGGTGTTGGGGCTTCTCGAGCGGCTTTGATCCGGCGATCTTCCCGCCCGCAGCAGTCGCTGTTCCGCAGCGCGTCTTCTCGAACGCAGTCGAGGTGCACTGCGGCAACGGCGCGACGTGTACGCGCACCACCGCCTCAGGAATGCAGTGCATCGGACTCGAGTCGAGCGGCTTTGGCTACGGCGGCCCAGTCTCGACCGTACCTGTCGACGTGCTGCTGCGCTGACGCACTGCGGCAGACGCTCGCTCGCTGGCAAGACAAAGCGCTCGCGGCGATCTGCCGCCCGCGCGCGCCGCGTGCTACCAACGTCGTCCGCCATACGTCGAAAGAGGCTTCTGCTCGTGCAACACGCAGTCATCGCCGCCACCGGGCTCTACACGCCGCCGTACTCCATCTCCAACGAAGAGCTCGTCGAGGCGTTCAACGCCTATGTGACGGCCTTCAACGCGGAGCACGCGACGGCGATCGCCGCGGGGGAGATGCAGGCGTTGCAGACGTCGTCGCCGGAGTTCGTGCTGAAGGCGTCGGGCATCAAGTCGCGCTTCGTAATGAACAAGTCGGGCATCCTCGACCCAAAGATCATGCGGCCGGTGTTGCCCGAGCGCTCCAACGACGAGCTGTCGATCTTGGCGGAGATGGCGGTCGCCGCCGCGCGCCAGGCGATCGAGGCGTGGGGCAAGCCAGTGAGCGAGATCGGCGCCGTGCTCTGCGCGTGCTCGAACATGCAGCGCGCGTATCCGGCGATGGCCGTCGAGATCCAGCACGCGCTCGGCATCGAGGGCTTCGGCTTCGACATGAACGTCGCGTGCTCGTCGGCGACGTTCGGCTTGAAGGCGGCCGCGGACTTCATCGCGACCGGCTCGAGCAAAGCGGTGCTGATGGTCAACCCCGAGATCTGCTCTGCGCACCTCAACTTCAAAGATCGCGACAGCCACTTCATCTTCGGCGACGTCGCGACAGCGGTCATCGTCGAGTCCTCCGCGCAGGCGGGCCCACGCGGCTGGGACATCCTCGGTACGCGGCTGAAGACGTCGTTCTCAAACAACATCCGCAACAACTTCGGCTTCCTCAACAACGCGGCGCCGGAGGGCATCGGCCAGCCGGACAAGCTGTTCGTCCAGCAGGGCCGCAAGGTGTTCAAGGACGTGGTGCCGATGGTCGCGGAGATGATCGTCGAGCACGCCGCGGAGCTCGGCCTCGATCGCTCGAAGCTGAAGCGCATGTGGCTGCACCAGGCGAACATCAACATGAACGATCTGATCGGCAAGCGCGTGCTCGGGCGCGAGCCGACACCCGAAGAGAACGTCGTCGTCATCGACACGTACGCGAACACCTCGTCGGCCGGCTCGATCATCGCGTTTCACCTGCACAACGCCGACTTCGTCGAGGGCGAGACCGGGCTCATCTGCTCCTTCGGCGCCGGCTACTCCGCCGGTACCGTCTTCGTCCGCAAGCGTGGCTGACACCGGCGCTCGAGCACGGCGGATGATCGCCGTGCCGCCGCGCGCTTCGCGTCTGCGGAGGTGGCGTTTCGTCAACGTTTCACCAGTCGTGAAACGCGCTACGGCAACGTTGCGCAACGTTTCGCGGCTAGGCATTTTCGAGTAGAAAGCGCGCCCCCCGGTGCTGGCACGAACGATGCTCAGTGTGAGGTGACCGCGCCGCCGAGCGCAGTCACCAAGACCGAGGAGGACCCGATGTGTCAGGCAGTCAAGTGTGCGAAGTGCGAGAAGACGGGCTGGCGTGGCTGCGGCGCGCACGTCGAGCAAGTGCTCGCTGGCGTGCCGAAGGCGCAACGTTGTCAGTGCTCGGGTGGCGCGCAGAGCAAGCCTGTCGGCCAGGCGCTGCGCGAGATGTTCGGGTTGAAGAAGTGAGCGTCGTCACCTCGCCGCGGCGCGCCGTCGCCTGGGCCCTCTTCGTGCTCGCCGTCACCGCGTCCGCGTGCAGCGGCGGTGCTCCTGCGGCCGCCGTGATCGATGGCCCCGAGGCGCACGCGCTCGTCGCGGCGGGAGCGACTCTCGTCGACGTGCGCACGCCGGCGGAGTGGCAAGACGGGCACCTCGATGGCGCGGTGTTGATCCCGGTCCAAGAGCTCGAGCAGCGGCTGCAAGAGATCGCGCGCGACCGCCCAGTCGTCGTCTATTGCGCGTCTGGCACGCGCTCCGCTCGCGCCGCCGCGACGCTTCGCGCCGCTGGCTACGACGTGCGCGATCTCGGCGGGATGTCGCGATGGGGTGGATGACGTATTGGGCGTGGCTCGGCGCGCTCTCGCTGGTGTTCGTGCTGCTCGAGCGGCTCTGGCCGCGCGACACGCGCCAGGGGCTGCTGCGCGCCGGTCTCGCGACCGATCTCTTCTATCTGGTGTTCAACGGTCACTGGCTCGGTGTGCTGTTCGCCGTGCTGACCGAGCCTCTCTCCCGCGCTCTCGATGGCGCGCTCGCGCTGCACGGGATGAGCCTCCAGCTGCGCGTCGCCGCCGACTGGCCGTGGGCGCTGCAGCTGATCGTGGCCTTCGTCGCCATCGACTTCATCCAGTGGTCCATTCACAACCTGCTGCATCGCGTGCCGGCGCTGTGGGAGTTGCACAAGGTCCACCACTCGATTCGAGCGATGGACTTCTGGGGCAGCCTGCGCTTTCACTTCGGCGAGATCGTCGTCTACAAGTCGCTGCAATACGTGCCGCTCGCCCTGCTCGGCTTCGACCATCGTGCGTTGTTCGTCATCGCGATCGTGTCCACCGCCATCGGGCACTTCAACCACGCGAACTTGCGCGTGCGGATGGGACCGCTGCGCTATCTGCTCAACGGTCCCGAGATGCACGTCTGGCATCACGCGCACCCGAGCGCCGGACCGCAGAACGTCAACTTCGCAATCAACCTCGCGGTCTGGGACTGGCTGTTCGGCACGGCCTATCTGCCGCCCGAGGATGCCGTGCCGGCGAAGCTCGGCTTCGACGGAATCGAGACGTTCCCGACCGATCCGCTGCGTCAGGAGCTGTGGCCGCTGCGCCTCAGCGGGTCGCGAGCAGCAGCGCCGCGATAGCGACGCCGACGGCGATGACCAGCACGCCGCCGAGGTAGATCCAAGGTGCCCCACCGGGCGCGCCGACCTCGTAGCGCTCGATCGAGCGCGTCGCCGCGCGGAAGCGCAGCAGCCCGCCGACCACCGTGAGCACGCCGAGGAACGCGAGCGAGAGCCCCGTCCACAGCGACCACGGCACTCCAGGGGGCGTGACCGTGGTTCCGTGGACCGACGCGAGCTCGCGCAAAAACAACCCGAAGCGCGCGACGACGAAGCCGAAGCCCATCATCGACAGCGCCGTGCGGATCCATGCGAGCAGCGTGCGCTCGTTGGCTTGATGCAGCCGCAGAGTCTCTCGCTCGGGCATCGGTGGGAGCGCGTTGGCCACGGCGAACTATAGGGCCAGCGGCCGGCTGCGCTCGTACTCAAACGCACCGTCGACGATCCGCGCACGGGCCGGACGAAGCGCGGTCCGTGCGACCCGTTGCGCGCATGCTGAAACGACACTGAAACGCTGTTTCTTCACGCTACACTGCGCGTATGAAGAAGCCGACCAAGCCAGCCGCCGAGCGTACGCCCGCGCACGAGCGGCTCACGCTCGCGCTCCAGGCTCTCGACGAGCTCGTCGGCGCGGCGCTGGTGCTCGACGACAAGCTGGCCGTGCGCGGGGCCACGGTGACGGCGGCAGCGCTGCTCGGTGAGCCGATCGCCGACGGCACTTCGGCGCCGAAGGTGTTGTGTGGCGGCGCGATCGATCGTCCGATCGCCGTCGCGCTCGCCGAGGGACGCGCCGTCACTGGGCTCGTCACGCGACCGGGGCCCCACGGCGATCGTCGGCTCAGGGTGCGTGCGACGCCGCTCGGTCGCGCGCGTGGACACGAGGGCTGGGTGCTCTTGCTCGACGAGGAGCCGCCGTCCGCGAGCGACGACGCACCGGTGCTGTTTCACGGCATGTGGACTCGGAGCGCGCTGCTCAAGCGCACGTTCGTCGTGCTGAGCAAAGCCGCGCAGGGCGAGGCGAGCATCTTGATTCGCGGCGAGACCGGCACCGGAAAGGAGCTGGTGGCCGCCGCAGTCCATGCGCTCTCACCGCGCAAGCGCGGGCCTTTCCGCGCGATCAACTGCGCGGCGCTGCCGCCGAACTTGCTCGAGAGCGAGCTGTTTGGGCACGTGCGCGGCTCGTTCACCGGCGCCGTGCGCGACGCGCCGGGCATCTTCAAGGCAGCGTCCGGCGGCACGCTCTTTCTCGACGAGGTCGCCGAGATGCCGCTCGATCTCCAAGCGAAGCTGCTGCGCGTGCTGGAGACCAAGTCGGTGATCCCGGTCGGTGGTCGCGAGGCCGTCCCGGTCGACGTGCGCATCGTCGCTGCGACCCACATGGGGCTGCGCCAAGCGGTGCAAGACGGTCGCTTTCGCGCCGACCTGATGTACCGGCTGCGCGTGGTGCCGCTCTACCTCCCGGCGCTGCGCGAGCGCACCGGGGACGTGATGTTGCTCGCCGAGAAGTTCATCGACGAGCTGAACGCGCGCGGCCGCCGCGAGGTTCTGCGCATCGCACCGAGCGCGCGCGCCGCGCTCGAGCGCTACGAGTGGCCCGGCAACGTGCGCGAGCTGCGCAACGTACTCGAATATGCGTACGTGATCGGCGACGGTCCGCTGCTCGTCGACTTCGATCTGCCGCCGGAGGTCCTCGACCCCGCAGCCGCCGGCGACGCCGCCCGCGTGGTGATCAACGTGCCGCCGCCGCCGCTCGCTGCGGACTCGCCCGAGACCGCGCGGATCCGTCGCGCACTCGAGCGCAGCGGCGGGAATCGAGAGCGCGCCGCGCGAGCGCTCGGCATGAGCCGCGTCACGCTGTGGCGGCGGATGAAAGAGCACGGCATCGCCGAGAGCTGATCACGCCTTTGGTGCGCGTTTCTCTTCGGCCCACGCGTCGCGGTGGCGTGCCTCGGGCAGGTGCGCGTCCCAGCAGGCGATGCTGCAGAAGTAGAGCGCGGTGCGCTTGCGATTGCAGGTCGAGACGCTGCACGCGAAGTAGACCTGCGCGAACGCGATCGGCTTCCGACACACGCTGCAGACCTTCCACTGTTCGGCCATGGGCTACGCGCGCCCCTGCGGCCAGAGGAGCGCGCGCGCGATCTGCGACACCTGAATCTCGTCGGTGCCGCCGTAGATCTGCAGCACTTTGGCGTCGCGACAGAGCTGCTCGACGCGGTATTCGGCCATGTAGCCGTTGCCGCCGAAGAGCTGCACCGCCTCGAGACAGACGTCCATCGCGGCCTGCGCGCAGTAGAGCTTACAGGCGCTCGCCTCGGCGAGGGACAGGTTCTTGTTCCAGCCGGCGAGCTCGATCTGGCGGAACAACATGCTCTGCATGTTCATCCGCGCGACCTCCATCTTGGCGAGCTTCAGCTGGATCAGCTGAAAGTCGCCGATCGGCTTGCCGAACTGCACGCGGGTGCGCGCATATTCGGTCGACAGCGCGAGACAGCGCTCGACGATGCCGAGCGCCATCGCGACGACGCCGGTGCGCTCGTTGCCGAACGTCTCCTTCGCGTCGGAGCGCGCGCTCGCCTCTTCGGTCTCGCCGATGAGGCGATCGCGACCGACGCGTACGTCCTCGAGGAACAGCTCACCGGTCGGCGAGCCATGCAGGCCCATCTTGCGCAGGGGCTTACTCTGCACGAGGCCCGGAGTGCCCTTGTCGAGGATGAACGAGACGACCTTGCGCTCCGCGGCGGGCGTCACGCCGTCGTCGAGCCGACAGATGAATACGATGGTGTCGGCGTACGGCCCGTTGGTGATGAACGTCTTCTGCCCGTTGAGCACGTAGCCGTCGCCATCACGCCGGGCGATCGCCTTCATCGCGCCGAACGCATCGGAGCCCGAGCCTGGCTCGGTGATCGCCCACGCGCCGATCTTCTCGAGCGTGAGCAGCGCTGGGACGAACTTCTCCTTCTGCGCAATGGTGCCCTTGCGCTGAATCGCGCCCGCAGCGAGCCCGATGCTGACGCCGAGCGCGGTGATCATGCCGGGCGAGTACTTCGACATCTCGATCGTCGGGATCGCGCGCATCGCAGCCGCGTCGGCGGCCTCTTGGGAGAAGCCCTCGCGCTTCTTCTTCTCGGGCGGCGCCTCCCCGCTCGCGGCGCGCTTCTTCTCCTTCTCGAGATCGTGAAAGAACTTGCTCTTCGCCATCTCGCCCGCGCCGAACGTCGTCATCATCTTGCGCAGGACATCGTAGGGCGGCGTATCGCCGAGCTCGATCGCGTCGATCTTCGGCGCGACCTCCGCGTCGACGAAGCGCTGAAACATCTCGCGGATCTGCAGGTGGGTCTCGCTCCATTCGATCATGTCGACGACGGTACCGCCGACAGCGCACGGGCGAAAGAGCCGTCTGTCGGCGCGCGCCACCAACGGAGACGACACGCACGCGGCGGAGCGCTGCTCCTCGTTGACGCGCGTAGCGGGGCACGGTCAGACTCACGCTCCCTCGTCGCGCTCGTGCGATCGACGGATCGAGAGGGACGACCGACATGGCCGGCAAGAAGAAGACGGATCGCGTGCCTTCCGCCAGGGCGTGGCAGGAGCACCCCGCGCTCGCCGCGGTCCGCGCGGGCGCGCACGACAAGGTGAAGGTCGCCTGCAGCGACATCGACGGCGTGCTGCGCGGCAAATATCTGCACCGCGACAAGTTCCTTGGCGCCGCGGAGCCGTACCCGGCCGGCGGCTTCGGCTTCTGCGACGTCGTGTTCGGCTGGGACGCGCACGACGTCACCTACGACAACACGACGCTCACCGGCTGGCAGCACGGCTTTCCCGACGCGCTCGCGCGCCTCGATCTCGACACCGGCCGCCACGTCCCGTGGGACTCGGGTGTGCCGTTTTTCCTCGGCGAGTTCATCAACGTCGATGGGACGCCGTTCGCGGTGTGCCCGCGCCAGACGCTGAAGCGCGTGCTCGCGCGCGCCGCGAAGATGGGCTTTCAGCCGATGACCGGGATGGAGTTCGAGTGGTTCAATTTCCGCGAGACGCCCGAGAGCTGGGCCGCGAAGAGGGGAGTCGGGCCGACCAACCTGACGCCAGGCATGTTCGGATATTCGGTGCTGCGGCTGAATGCCAATCGTGAGTATGCCAATGCGCTGATGGACGACATGGCCGCATTCCGGGTCCCGATCGAGGGCCTGCACACCGAGACGGGCCCCGGCACGTACGAAGTGGCGATCGCCTTCAGCGAGGCGCTCGAGCAGGCCGATCGGGCGGTGTTGTTCAAGACCGGCGCGAAGGAGATCGGTCACCGCTTCGGCATCATGCCGAGCTTCATGGCGAAGTGGAGCCAGCAATATCCGGGCTGCAGCGGCCACATCCACCAGAGCCTGAAAGAGGGCCCGGACGGTAAGACCAACTTGTTCTTCGACGCGAAGTCAGAGCGCAAGATGAGCAAGCTGTTCGAGAGCTACGTCGCCGGACAAGTCGCGTTCATGATGGAGTTCGCGCCCATGTTCTGGCCAACCATCAACAGCTACAAGCGCCTCGTCGACGGCTTCTGGGCGCCGGTCAAGCCGACGTGGGGAATGGACAATCGCACCGCGAGCTTCCGCGTCATCGCCGGCAGTCCGAAGGCGACGCGACTCGAGACGCGCTGTCCGGGCGCCGACGTGAATCCCTATCTCGCGATGGCCGCCGTCCTCGCGGCGGGGCTGCGCGGCGTCGAGAAGGGGATGAAGCTGACCACGCCGCCGATCACCGGCACCAACCAGGGCTCGGAGGACACGCCGCGGGCGCCGCGCTCGCTGATCGAGACGACCCGCGTGTTCAAGCAGTCCGCCGTCGCGCGCGACTGGCTCGGTGACGACTTCGTCGATCACTTCGCCGCGACGCGGGAGTGGGAGTGGCGCCAGTGGCTCGACGGCGTGACCGACTGGGAGCTGAAGCGCTACTTCGAGATCATCTGAACCGCGCCGAGTGTTGTTCTGTTTGCGGGCGTTCTGCTTGCGTACCAAGTCGCCGATGATAGGCCACCGAGACCCACGATGAGCATCACCCGATTCTCCTTTCCGACGACGATCCACTTCGGCCCCGGCGCACGTCGCCTCGCGGGTCCGCACCTGCGCGATCAGGGCCTCCGCCGGCCGCTGATCGTCACCGACAAGGGCCTCGCCGCGCTCCCACTGATGGCGGAGCTGCAGGCGGAGATGACCGCCGCCGGGCTCACCGTCGCCGTCTACGACGGCGTCTGGGGCAATCCCACGGGCGACCAGGTGATGAACGGCGCGGAAGCGTACAAAGCGCACGAGGCGGACTGCGTCGTCGGCGTCGGCGGCGGCGCGGCGCTCGACGTCGCCAAGGTGGTCGGGCTGCTGGCGACCCATCCAGGCGACGTGATGGAATACGTGTGGGACCACCCTGCGGTGCGACCGATCACCGCGACGCTGCCCTATTTCATTGCGCTGCCAACGACCTCTGGCACCGGCAGCGAGGTCGGTCGCAGCAGCGTCGTCAGCGAAGAAGCGACGCACATCAAGCGCGTCATCTTCTCGCCGCTCATTCTCGCCAAGGTGGTCTTCGCCGATCCCGAGCTGACCCTCGGACTGCCACCCTCGGTGACGGCCGCGACTGGCATGGATGCGCTCACCCACAACATCGAGAGCTACCTCTCACCGGCGTATCATCCGCTCTGTGATGGGATCGCGCTCGAGGGGACGCGCATCGCGTCGCGCGCGCTGGTCCAGGCCGTGCTCGAGCCGGGCAATCTCCAGGCACGCAGCGACATGATGATGAGCTCGATGATGGGTGCCATTGCGTTCCAGAAGGATCTCGGCGCCGTGCACTCCTGTGCACACGCGCTCGGCACCGTCATCGATCTGCACCACGGCCTCGCCAACGCGCTGATGATCGACACCGTGCTCGCGTGGAACCTCGAGGCCGTGCCGGCGAAGTTCGACGAGCTCGCGCACGTCGTCGGCGTCAGCGGTGGTGGTGCGGCCTTCATCCCGTGGCTCGCTGCGCTGAAGCAGCAGATCGGTATCGCGGCGAACCTCTCTGCGGCCGGCGTGAAGCCGGAGCATCTCGGGCGCCTGGTCGAGATCGC
>Ga0105047_10007814_pt1 | contig 17962 bp, 22 predicted proteins | sample MAT04_FD_78384 | JGI IMG/M metagenome (GOLD analysis project Ga0105047, IMG submission 78384) | Freshwater microbial communities from Lake Fryxell liftoff mats and glacier meltwater in Antarctica - MAT-04 (megahit assembly) | ecosystem: Environmental > Aquatic > Freshwater > Ice > Liftoff...
CGCGAGTGAACGCGAGTGAACGCGAGTGAACGCGAGTGAACGCGAGTGAACGCGAGTGAACGCGAGTGAACGCGAGTGAACGCGAGTGAACGCGAGTGAACGCGAATTACACCAGCTAACGAGGACTCGAATGCGCAATCGTGATGTGCCAACGAATCGACGGGGAGACGGCGTGCTCTTTTTGCACGCGATTCTCGACGCGACCGCAGAGGAACCGTATCGCCTTGCATCGACGAGTTCGAAAGAGCGAGAGGAGTTCGCGGAATTCTGCGCGGTTATCGCGAAGTCTATCGATCTGGTGACGTCGCTCGGCGAATTGCGTCTCGGCGACAGTCCGAAGCGGGTCGCGATCGGGATGGGCTTTGACGGCAGTCGCGAGCACTACGCTTTTTTGCAAACGCACGGCCTGCCGCCGTACAAGATCCTGCACGGATGGCTCATGGTGTTCATTCTGGTGCACGAGTTTTCGAACGACAAGGCACTCTGTGATTGGGCATTGCACAGCGGAGAATGGGTATCGTCGCACTATCGGATGGTGAAAGGTGTCACACGGCGCAACTGGCGCGATGTGAAGGGCCTTGGTGTAAAGTGGGTCGTTGCGCGTGCGATGATCGCGTGGCGGCAACATCTCGACGAGGCTCGATGATGACCGAACTCGGAATGATACCGATCACGGTAGTAGCAGCCCAGCAGCAGATGGCGGTACACTTTACAGCGATTCGAAACTCAGGAGCGGGCGAAGCATTCCGAATTGTGCATCGCAGAGGCAGCGCGCATGCAAGTCGTCAGCAACGCTATATCGTGCGTTCGAAATATCGCACAAGATCGCGGTTGACCAGCGGTTCTGCCGAACGATCGACGATGCTCGGTGGTCGAGAGCAGTGCTTGACCGACGAAACCTAGTTGCGCCTGCACCCAACCTATAACGTGAGACACTTGTGAGCCGCCGTAACGTCATCACCCTCATAATCTTCTTCGCACTTGGTGCAAGCGAACCGAATCTGGGAAACGCGCAAAGCTTCAGCCAATACAAAGACGCTTTATTCCGAAAAGGCTCAGCGTCAGAAATTTCGGCAGCCGCTGACGAGTTTGAGGCACTGCTGAAGGTAAAGGCTGAGGATATTCGACAGAGTGTTGGCAACAACAAAATGTGCATGGTGCACATCTTTCGAGAACAGCGCGATTCGCTAGGTACACTGGCTTTTGGTGACCACTTCATTGTTGATGTCGGCACGATATCGAACCAAGTACAGCTAGGCGACGTCTCCCGCGACAAGCGAAGTATCATGATTCGATTGCGAACAGCAGACGGAGCCCCAACGGCGCTTCGGATTTTTTCTGCAACGAAGTCGCGGCCGGAAGGATCTGACCGAGTGGCAGCTTTCTTTGTGAGTGTGCCAGCGCCATCCGTTGAAGGCGGCATCCCAGCTGGCGTCGTCGCGATTCAGAAATTCTCCTCGCTGTGCGCAGCATGGTGGTGAGAAGCTTGACATCCTGCGGTGTTCGATGCGGACATAGTCGAGCGAAATTATTTTCGCGACAATCAGGTTTTCTGAACGCCGTTGACCCTTTCAATGCACGCCGAGTCGCAATCAAGCTTATTCCACAGAGAACAACACCATGCCTACTGCGTCGCGCTATAAGGGTTTTACTCGCTTCGAATCGCGGGTAAACATTCGCATCGTAATCGCAACAACTCTGGCGGTCGTCTTGTTCGTGAAGCGCGAAGGTTATTTTCAAGCGCTGATCTCCAAAGAACCCCCTTCGAGGAACCAACTGTCGGTTGCGCCAGCGTCGCAGTGGTCGAGAATGACGTCAAGCGGAGAGCGCGACGGCCTTGTAGTCGCGCCGGTCCAAATCGTTGAGTTTGCGGACTTCGAGTGCCCGGTGTGCAGGCGATTTGAGAGTGTATTGAGAGGCGTGAAGAAACGGTACGGCGATTCGCTCAGCCTCACTTTTGTTCACTATCCCTTGAGCTATCACCGATTTGCGATCTCCGCCGCGCGCGCTGCGGAATGCGCAGCGGTGCAAGGTCGATTCACACGGATGCATGACGTGCTGTTCGAGCAGCAAGACTCGCTCGGTCTAAAGCCGTATACAGAGTTCGCTCAGGAGGCCGGAGTCGCCGACGCTGGTGCATTCGCATCATGCTCTGCGCGGCGAGACACCGTGCAACGCATAAAGGACGGGCTCGCGCTGGGAGACGATTTGCACATTCTGGGAACACCAACTGTCGTAGTGAACGGGTGGTACGTGAGCGCTTTGCCAACTCCCAGCGAGCTAGACACGATCATTAACCGAAGTCTGCGTGGCACGCTTCGCTCCGGGAGTGTAAGCACGGCGGCGGTCGCTTCACCACGGTGATATCGAACTTTCACACCCGTCGATCGGGGCGACTTCGCATTGGCGTCCTGATGCCGCGCTTTAGTTACAGTGTGAGTCTGATCGCTCGAGTTCACTCGCATCGACAATTTTCGTTTGAAGAAATTGAGACTCCTTCGCCACCGATCTCCGGAGGTCAGTGGACGGAGGCCGTACCAAGCTGCCGACCGACCGGTCGGCGCCAATTTAACTCTTGGAGGACTGATGCAAGCGAAGAAGCCGTTTTTCTTAGGCCTATCGATCAGCATGTGCGTCCTGATTGCCGCGGCGCCGCCGCCCCGTGCGTTATTGCCGTGCCAAGTTGCTAAATCATGGGTTTCGCAACATCCGGATCAGTTGCCGCGCACCATCAAAGAGTACGCGGTCTTCGACGCGGCGTACCGAACAGCAATCTATTTGGCGCTTCCGACCGCGTCCAAGCTGAAGCTGTGGCGTGAGCACTATGAGAGCTTCAATCAGATTTCAAAATTCTCTCTCTCTCAACAAGCATTCCTCGACTCCACGCTGCTCATGTTGGAAGACGTGGTTTCTGCGAATCAGGAGGTTCTCCCTGGAACCAAGGCTGATTCCACGATTCGTCGGATGTCGCGACGTGGCGAAGAGCTCTTTGGTGTGCAACTCGCGGCAATAATGTTCTCCAAGCTAGGTTCAACGATCACTGAGGCGACCGCGAAGGAAGGAGTCCCAGATCCGCGGATAGTAAGCGACTGTAACTGTTCCACTGGACAGGATTCACGAGAAGCGTGTGGGAGCTATGAGAACTGGTGTCACGTAAACGCGGTCGGTCAGCAGTGCGATCAAAGCTGGCTGGGTTGCGGATGGTGGATGCTGTCGGGTTGCAACGGCATGTGTGGACCACACGATTTTCAATAGACCTGATCGCCGCGAAGCGCTACCGCGGGCCGCGACTTCGTGCCTTTTTTGAAGCCTCGGCCCGCCATGCTGCAAGCGATCTTCGGAAATCCGAACGCGGACTCTTTTAGAGCTCAGCTGCCATGCAAGAATATTACTCCTGACATATGGTGTCGATGTCCAACCTATATAAGCTGCTGCCGTTCTGGTGCCTGAGCATGATGAGCAACGATGCTCATCGACAAGCACTCCAACCCGCGATACCAGTTCGCGACATTCAAATCGTGGGGACCGCCTCGTCGACGTTCGCGAGCATACTGCAGGTTCATGAGCTCGTGGGAGGCAGCGTCCTCGTCAACGACCCGATTGCCCGACGACTCTTGCGACTGGACGCGAAGATGACTGAGGCGTTGATCGTTCTTGATTCGATCAGCGTTGGTGACAACAGTTACGGGCCCCTTTCCAGTTCGCTGATTTCCTACACCGGCGACTCGTCGATTTTTGTGGACCGATTGTCAACTGCACTTGTTATGATCGACCCACAGGGGCGCATTAGCAGAAAGTTTGCTGGACCGACGAGTGCGCCAGCGTTCCGCGCGCTGTACTCCGGTGCCGTGTTCGCCACACCGTCAGGAACTCTCATCCTACGAGTTGCGACCGACCCGGCTCAAACGGTCACGTTGCTCGATGCGCAAGCTGGTCGCAAGGTCACGGTAGCTCGGCCTGACTCCGCAGTGCTTGTTCGATACAGTTTTGAAACTCGTGCGCTTGATTCGTTGGCTCGCGTAAAGCAGCATCGAGGTCCTCGAATTTCGATGGAGATTTCCACGAGCGGACTAACGCTTCGTGCTCAGGTTCCCCCCATCGAGAACGTTGATGATTGGACAGTTTTGCCTGACGGCACTATTGCGTTGATTCGCGGCGGCGACTACCACGTGGATCTTCTAAATCCCGTTGGAGCGCGTCGAGAATCGTCAAAGCTTCCGTATCTGTGGCAGCGCCTCACAGACGTTGAGAAAGTCAGATTGCGCGATTCCACAAATCGCACGTGGAAGGCCCTCCAGGATGAAGCCATAGCGAAGAGCGGTGCTACAACCGCACTTACCGTTGTTCGAGACGCGCTAATGGCAACGACTGTCACCGATGGCGGAGTGCCGACGCAAACGCCCACGTCGAGAGCCTCCGGTGCGCCCGATCCGTCACAACGCGCGTCGATTCTTGTCGAAGCCATCGCTAAGGATGAGATGCCCGACTTCTATCCCTCAATCAGCAGTAGCACCACACGCGCAGATCGCGTAGGAAATATCTGGATACTGCCAAGGGCGGCCGTTGACTCGCGCAAAGGAGAGTTAGTGTACGACTTGGTCAATCCGTCTTTGTCTCTATTCGCACGCGTACGGTTGCCGCTTGGGCGATCAGTGATTGGATTTGGCGCTAACGGGGCTGTTTACCTGGTGAGCCGTTTTGGTGACGGTCGATGGGTTCTCGAACGAGCCACGGTCGACCTGCCTCATTGAGTTTGTTAGGGTGAGAGCATCTGCAGAATCAGTCGCAGCCAATCCCCAGAACTGACCGATCACCCACCCGGGCACAATCGGCATCAACAACACCGCCGCGAGACACAACAGACTCGCACTACGCGCGAGCCTACGCGGCAATCGCTCACTCGGCGCCACATCTCCAGCGTTCGTGAACATCAACATGATAACGCGCAGATAGAAATGGATGTCCAGATAACTGCCATCAGCCCAATCGTCGCATACGTCGCGTCGCCAGCCACGACGACGTTCCTGAAGCTAAAAAACTTGGCGACGAACCCGCGAAATGGCGGCAAGCCCGCCCGAAACTGTTGCTCGCTCACGGTGCGGACATTGACGCCATCGACGGGGAGTACTGGTCCACTCCCCTCGGTGTTGCCGCTCGTTCGGACAACACGCGATGGTGGAACTATTGATTCAACACTGCGCTGAACCAGGACACCGTGGGTTGCGGGAGCATCGTGATCCGCTCCTCTGACCTGGACCGAGCATAGAGGTCACCCGCGAATCGCTGCGTTGTTGCGAAAGGCGAGCACGGTCGACGAATCGGCGTAGCGTCGTAAGTCGGCACAAATACACCGCAGGCAGCGGCTTTCGCGTGCGACGATCTCGGCTTCGCGATTGTAGAAACTGGCGGGGAGGGGTTGGTGACGGGCCATCATGCAATACTTCGGCGCGATGAATGAGGCGGGAACTGCAGCCGAACAGCAACAGCATTTCACGCGGAGGACACGGAGCGGAGCCGGTGTGCATTCGTCTTGCGCGTGAGGGGAGCCGCGGCGAACTGCCCTCGGGATGCGACGGTTCGGATTCATACAAAGTTGCATTCTTTGGAAACTGCGCTGGAGGTGACAAGATATAGAGGGATGTCGATGTTGAATTCTTTGGGACCGACCCTCGCTACACCAAGCTTCTGTGCGACGTCGCATTCCTTATGATATTCGCATTCCCGAGTGCACTTACAGACAAAAAATCATCCCGTCGAATGTCTGGGCGTCGCCACTCGTCTGCGATTTGTGCTCCGCAGCTCCCCTCACGCGCATGGCCTATGCCCACCGGCTCCGCTCCGCGCTTTTCTATGAGAAAGGCTTATCTGTCAAGGGCACCGTGGTGCCCTTGTGGCTGGTCCATCGGCTCCGCTTCCCCTGTACCGCTCTTCTATCCGCACTCCGGAACATGGGATCCGGGTGCAAGTTGGGGGCCGACGAACAGGCGTGCATCGTGCTGCCAACTCTGCGGCGCTCTCGAGGAGCCAGGCGCGGATCGCAGTCACGACCGACGCGGTGTGGAAGCCGGAGGCACAACGCAACAACCGCAAGAACGCAACAACGACGACGACAACCGCAACGATAACCGCAACGACAACCGCAGCCGCGCCCGCTTACGCGGCGTGGCGCTTGAGGAGATAGTCGGGCGCGTACGGCGCGTCGTGGATCCACAACAGGTGCAACAACACCGCGAGGCGCCGGGCAACGGCCACCACCGCGCGCTTTTTGGCGTTCGGGCCGCCGCGCACCATCAACGCTTCGCCCGCGCGCCGCAAATCACACGGCGGCCCAAACGGCCCGAGGATGTAATGCGCGGCACTCACCAGCAACCGTCGCCCGAGTGGATCCCCGGCTTTGGTGATGCGCAACTGCGGCGTCGACGCACTACTCTCGTCGAGCTTCGGCACGAGCCCGAAATACGCCCCGAGATCGCGACTCTTCCGAAAGCGCTTCGGCTCGTCCACGAGCAACACGTACGCCAGCGCGGTGATCGGCCCGACGCCCGCGGGCTGTTGCCACCGCTGTGCGGCAGGATATTCCTTCGCAATCAACGTGCTGCTCTGGGTCTCATACGCCGCAATGGTCGTCGTCAACGCGGTGATACAATATACTAACAATTTACCGCTTTGTGTATCGTGCTCCGTTCTCCCTCTCCTTGCGGGGTGCAGCGCGAGACTACGACGCAGTCAGACTTTGATTTCCACAGGGCGACCGGTAAACGTCACCGGCGACATACCTGTAGATCCCGCCACTCGCACATTGAATTGTCGAGGCGTTGGTGGCAGCAGACGTGAAGGCGCTGCGAGCCGCAGTGTGAGCCGGCGCGAACTATCCTGCCACACCATCGCCATGCGTATGTACTCCCCACGACGGTGATCGAAACTGTGCCCGTCGTCTTCATACAACGTCGATTGTCCGTCCTTCCCCGGATACACAATCAACGTTGTCCTTCCATCGCTGGGTTCGTCCGTGTTTTGTTGTAACGGCCCCATTGGCAGCACAGCTCCAGCACGCATATACAACGGCATCGTTGCCAGATCGACTGTTCTGTTGATTTCGCGACCACCCTGCACGCGTTCCTCGGTCCATTAATCAAACCACGTACCGCTCGGCAAATATATGCGGCGATTTGTCGCGCTTTTTTGTACAACGGGTGCAACCAGGATGTCAGGCCCCCACAGATATTCGCCGCCGCGAGCAACGGCGAGGAGATCGTCCGGATAATGCAACCAGAGTGCGCGCATGATGAGCATTCCAGTGTCATGCGTTTCACGCACGGCGGTGTACAGATACGGTATCGGGCGCGATCGAAGCTCGAGATATTTTCGACTGATGCCTTCGACTTCGATGTTCTGTGGGTCATTGGGATTTGCGCGCCAGGCGCCGGCTTCGAATGGGCCGCCATCACTGCTGCTCCATCCCCACGGCAGTTTCAGATGCCAGTTACGTCCATGCGCGCGAAACGGTGGACAGAAGGCTCCGAACTGAAACCAACGCGCGTGCAATTCGGCAGTGTACTCGGCGGTTGGATTGAAACCACCAATGTCGCTGCCTCAGTACGGACAACCCGACAAACCGGTATTGATTGCAATTGGTACGTGAACGGCGAGTGTTTCCCAGCGACTGCGCGTGTCACCTGACCAGATAGATCCGCCAAAGCGTTGAATGCCAGGTAGTGCGTTGCGATGCAGCGCGAACGGACGTTCGTTGGGACGATTGAGTTGATCACCTTCCCGATACATGCGATGTCGATTGAATCGTGAAGGACCATCCAATCCGTCACCTTGATCGGGCCACCATCCATCAACACCAATGTCTGACACGGATTTGTGAATGGGCCAGTAACACGCCGCCTGACGATGGGGCGGCCACCGATCATCGGCGGTGCGCCCCGATGGCAAAGGCTCGGCAGTGCACGGAACTGTGACAGAACCCGTGAGTGTGCGACCTTCGATGACCACATGCACGACAACGCGAAAGTGCTCGGCGTGCAGGTGATTGAGCATCGCTTTCGGATCGGGAAAATTTCCGGGATGCCACGTGAATTCACCGTTCCTTGTGTTCCATCCCGACGGCGCGAATTCGGTGCCGAGGTAGATGAGTGTATCACACGATAACTATTTTTCGCGGAATGATTTCGCAATGCCCAGTATTTCTTCGGGGCCTGCCAGCGTGCGCGAGGACTGCTGGTATCCGAGTGTCCAACGCGACGGCATTTCAGGTAGTCCACTAAAGCGCGCGTATTCGCGCATGATCGTTTTGGGGTCGCGCGAACTGACAATAAAAACGTCGAGTGGAAGTTCGGTCGCGGTCCGTGGCGTAAACACACCGAGATTTCCGGTGAGATCGAACGCGCCGTAGGGTTGATGGATGAACATGGCCCATCCGTCCTGCGATCCAATCAAACATTGCACGGGCGCGCGTGTGCCGTGTGTATCCAATAGAAAAGCGCGCGGCGCTGTGCTACGCGCGCCTTGTCCGCTCCGCATGTCGTCGATGATGCCGCGTCGATCAAACTGTGCGCCGCCTTCGCCCAATCCGAGCAACGGACCATCGCCCAATAGGAAACTCACGCCGGGTTGGGCTGCGTCGAGAATCAGCTGCTGCACCAGTTTGCCAGCAGCAGTGTGCACCTGAATTGTCGGCGGGCCTTCTTTGAAACTGACGACAACATCGCCGGCGCGAATTCGTGCTGCGGCGGCGGCACGTGTTCGCACGCGCATGATTCCGAGTTCGTCCTGTGCGAGCGCTCCGGTCACGGGCACCGGAGTAACGCTTTCGTTCTGCACTGGACGCACCGGCCTGCGCGCTGGGCTTGGCCACAGCGTGGCATGGAGGTGCACGACGTTCGCAATCCCACAACCACGCTCGAGCCTGGCTATATCTTTACGATCGAGCCACAAATGACCACCGCGAGCGGCGATTTATCTGTGCGTCTGGAAGACATCATTCTTATCACCTAGACGAGCTACGAAAATATGTCAGCTTTTATTCCCATCGAGATTGCGGGTATCGAGAAGCTCATGGTGCAACCCGGCCTTGGGGCACACGCGCTCAAACGCCGTTGACCGGGCAGTAGCCGCGCCGGTTCGGTTACATTGAGAATGACAGTTCCTCGCTCACCGAGAAAGGGTCTCATGACACCCCCAGCTCTCCTTCCATTTCAGCGTCAAACGGTCGTCCAGTTGACGCTTGACGCGATTCGGGACCGAATTATTCGCGGCGTTTATCCGGAAGACGAACCGCTTCGTCAGGATGCGCTGGCCGTCGAACTTGGTGTCAGTGGCATTCCCATTCGCGAAGCGCTTCGGCAGCTCGAAGCGGAGGGATTGGTCACATGCAGCCCACACCGCGGCGCGATCGTTTCGTCATTGTCACTCGCCGAAATCGAAGAAGTGTTCGCACTGCGCGCGATGATTGAATCGGAGCTGCTGCGTCTGTCCATTACCCGCATCACCGCCGAGCACATCCAACGCGCCGATGAGATTTTGACAGGTTACGAACGAGCACTGCACGAGCACAACGTGGCGTCGTGGGGCGAGCTGAACTGGGAATTGCATTCGACCCTGTATGCGCCGGCAGATCGACCGCTCACGATGGGGGTTGCGCAGCGCTTGCACCAACACTCCGACCGCTACCCGCGCATGCGACTAGCGCTCACACATGGCGAGTCGCAGGCCGAAGAGGAGCACCGCGCAATTCTTGACGCTGCTCGGCGCCGCGATGGGCGGGCTGCGCGTCCGACGCTTCGCGAACACATCATTGGCGCCGGCGAGCGGCTCCTGACATTCCTGCGCGCCTACCGCGCGTTGACACGCATAGTGCGCGCTGAGCCTTTGACGACTTCGGGGGGCCTCTCGCGGGATTCCTGGTTGTAACAAGCAGCAGCTCGCAAGCGAACGGCCTGACGATGCGACATCGGAGAGGCTTCGACCTGCCATTCTTGCTAAAATGAATTTGATGAATCGCGCCACCGCTTGGGCCCGCACACAAGCGCGGCGCCTGCTCTCTGAAAACACGAGTCCGATACGCCTGGGCGTCGCTGTTGGCGTCGGCGTGTTGTTCGCTTGCACACCGTTTTACGGATTCCAGTTATGGCTCGCGCTGCTCGTCGCGTGGCCGCTTCGATTGAACAAAGTCGCAGTAGCAATTGGCACTCAGTTTTCAATTCCGCCAATGATCCCATTTATCGTGTTGGCGAGTGCGTGGACTGGCGAGTGGCTCGTGCACGGGCGGCCGCTTTCAATTGCACGAGATCAGCTGCGCGCAACCAACGTGAAAGATCTGGCCGCACAAATTGGGTTGGCGTGGACCGTTGGCGGACTCGTGGTCGGCTTCGTCGCCGGCACTGTCATTGGCTCAGTCGTTGCGATTATCGCGGCGCGAAGAGCTCGGAGAGGGTTACCGATCGCAAACCCAGTGCATCCATCCGATCCAGCACGCGACTGACCACCTGCGTCGCGATGGGTTCCTCGTGCTCGTTGATACGCGCGTCGTGCAGCACGAGGATGGCACCTGGAGAAAGCGCGGGTTCAAGTCGAGCAAAAGCTGCATCTGCCGAGGTGCGCGCGGTGCCATCTCGGGCCGTCGCGGTCCAGCACACAATCTCGGTCATCGCACGCTCGGCACCCACCAGTACGCGTGGTGACATCAGTCCCACCGGCGGCCGAAACCAACGTGGGCGCTGTCCGGTCGCCTCTTCCACTGCCGCGTTAGTGCGCAGCAATTCCGCCGTGAGCGTTCCGGGCGACATGAACGGCGTGCGATACGAATGCGACCAGGTGTGATTGGCGATTTCGTGGCCGCGTCGCGCCATTTCCTGCAATAGCTCGGGGTGTTTGGCTGCTCGTTCACCAATCACGAAAAACGTCGCGCGTTGCTGGCGAGCCTCGAGGAGATCGAGCAGTGCGGGGGTCCAACGTTGATCCGGGCCATCGTCAAACGTGAGGGCGAGTTCGCGCCGCCCTGACACGCCGCGATGGAGTGGACGTCCGAAAACACCAGCCGCGGGGAAGCACACGCCGACGACGATGGTGAGCACCAGTGGCAGGCACATTGCAAGCGCCAGCACCGGCCGAATGGCACCGCCGACGGACAGGCCCAGTCCAAACGCGGCCCACGCGATTGCGGCGAAAAAGGCAATTGCGCCCAGGTGAGAGGCGCGGCCGTCTGAAGGCACCGGTTATAATCCAGAGCGCAGTGAGACTCGTCCAAACGGACTCACGATTGGCGTAGCGTTTTCCCCTTGTCCGGTCGCGTTATCGTCGTGCACCAGGTCTCGCGTGTGGTAGTTCATCAGGAGGGCGGCGGGGATGATAACAGAAAAGCAGTTAGGGTCGTCAGGAGAATTGGGGTCAGAGTCGTCACAATGACCGAATTTTTTTGGTACTGGGGTCAGAGTCGTCACAATGACCGAATTTTTTTGGTACTGGGGTCAGAGTCGTCACAATGACCGAATTTTTTGGGTACTGGGGTCAGAGTCGACACCATGACCGAACTCAGCTCGGGGTCAGAGGAGCCAATATGAGCGAACCGCTTTGTGGGGTGCAGTCAGTTGCAATGCGTCGTTGGTCATCACGGGCAGTGTTCGTGCTTTTGCTCGCCTCGACGGCTGCGTGTCGCGGCGCTGCTTCTGTGAGCCCGACCCGTTGGCGCCTCGCGCTCACGCCCCGTTCGTTCTCGCAAACCATCAGCCTGCAGCAACACGTACAGGTTGAGCAGGCTGGCCGCAACGTCGACTTTGAGGCGGTGCTGGACATCACGCCCGACACGGTCACGCTGGTCGGACTCGCGTTCAACCAGCGCGTGTTCACACTCAAATTCGACGGTGTAAAATTGCAGGAGTCGCGCAGCAAAATGCTGCCACGTGAAGTTCAGGCGGGCGATGTGTTGTCCGACCTGCAACTCGCACTGTGGCCCAGTGAGGTGGTGCGCAATGCGCTCCCAGCCGGTTGGACACTGCAGGACAGCATCGGCACGCGCGTTTTGTCGGAGAGTGATACCGTTCGCACGACCATCACGTATAGCGCCAACCCACGCTGGACTGGCACCATCACATTGGCAAACAAACAGTATGATTATCGATTGGTGATTCGTTCGGCGGTGTCCAATTGAACGACGCGTTTTTCCTGAATGCCCTGGGAATCGTTTCGGCGGTTGGCGTGGGCGCCAATGACACGGCGCGTCGAATTTTTGCCGGAGAACCGGGCACACTGGAGAGCTCCGCGTTTTCACCGGGACGAGTGATTCCGGTTGGCGCGGTACTCGCTGCGTTGCCGCCGTTGGAGAAATTTGCGGTTCAGTTTCAGAGTCGCAACAATGCGCTGGCGTTGGCTGCGGCGTTGCAGCTTCAACCGACGGTCGACGCAGCGATCGCTCGATACGGTGCGCATCGCGTCGCCATTATTGTGGGCACGAGTACGTCGGGAATTGGCGAAAGCGAAGCCGCGATCAAGCATTATCGGGCGACGGGGGCGTTGCCGGAGCACTTTCATTTCGCGCAGCAGGAATTGGGAACGCTGGCTGCGTTTCTGTCGACCGTTTTTGGCACAACGGGTCTGGCCTACGTGCATTCGAGTGCGTGTTCGTCGGGAGCGAAAGCCATGGCAAGCGCGGCCCGTCTGTTGCGAAATGGATTGGCGGATGCCGTCGTGACCGGCGGTGTCGATTCCCTCTCGGGCTTCACGATTGCAGGTTTCTCTGCGCTGAATCTGGTGAGCACCAAGCGCAGTAATCCAATGTCGAACAATCGGGACGGCATCAACATTGGCGAGGCCGCCGCGCTGTTTTTGATGACGCGTGAACCCGCGACCGTGCGCCTCGCCGGATGGGGAGAGTCGTCCGACGGGCATCATTTCTCAGCACCTGATCCAACGGGCCGAGGGGCGACGTTGGCAATCAAGGCGGCGCTCTCACGGGCCGGTGTTGAGGCTGGTAGTGTTGAGTACGTGAATCTCCACGCAACGGGCACCCGAGCGAACGATTCGATGGAAGGGGCGGTCGTACACGAGCTGTTTGGCGGCCGCGTTCCCGTCAGCGGCACGAAACCGCTCACAGGCCACACATTGGGCGCCGCGGGCGCATTGGAAGCGGCCGTCTGTTGGCTTACGATGCAAGATGCAAATTCCCGTGGTTTTCTACCGCCTCATCTTTGGGATGGTGAGGTCGATCCCATCATCCCGCCGCTGCACGTCGTGCGCCCGGGTGAATCGCTTGGTCGGCCAGCGCGCGTGACTGCTTCCACGTCGTTTGCGTTTGGCGGCTCGAATGCGGCGCTTGTGTTCGGTCGGGAGTAGTCGGTGGACTTTCCGATCGACGCCCATTTGGTAGTGCCGCACACCGCCCGCATGTCGCTGCTGGATACGGTGGTGCGGGCCGACGAGAACTCACTCGCCGCCAACGCGCGCGTGCGCGAAGACAGTCCGTTTGCCCGCGATGGAGTTGTTGGTTCGTGGGTTGGCATTGAATACATGGCGCAGGCCATTGCCGCGTTTGAAGGCTGTCGTGCGCGCGATCGGGGCGATGCACCGAAAGTTGGCTTTCTCATTGGCAGCCGCCACTACGCGTGTTCAGCGTCCGGATTCGCGGTCGGATCAACGCTGCACATTGAGATTGTTCGGCAATATGAAGAAGGAGGGCTGGGATTATTTGACGGCAAGATCACGGGCGACCACGTGACGGCGGATGCGTCCCTGTCGGTGTATCAACCGGACAACGCGCAGCAGTTTTTGCTGGAGAATGGCGCGTGAGTACCACGGTCGATTCGCCGATGCCGCCAGTCGCCGCCACCGTGTTGGTGACGGGTTCAAGCCGCGGCATTGGTAAAGCCATCGCGCTCAAACTGGCGGCGGACGGATACAACCTCGTGCTGCACTGTCGTTCGCGTCGCGATGACGCGGAACATGTGCAGCGTGAGATTGAGCTGCTGGGACGTTCGTGCCGCATTTTGCAGTTTGACGTGCGTGAGCGCACCGCGGCCTCGACAGCACTGCTCAGCGATATCGAAACACACGGCTGCTATTACGGCGTCGTCTGCAACGCTGGTATCACACGCGACAACGTATTTCCGGGCATGGCCGGTGATGAGTGGGATGAGGTCGTGCACACCAATCTCGATGCGTTTTACAACGTGCTGCATCCGATTGTGATGCCAATGGTACGTTGTCGTGAACCGGCGCGCATCGTCACCATATCGTCGGTCGCTGGTGTGTTGGGTAACCGTGGACAAGTGAACTATAGCGCATCGAAGGCGGGAATCATTGGCGCGACGAAGGCACTCGCGCTTGAACTCGCGTCGCGTCGCATTACGGTGAACTGTGTGGCGCCTGGTTTTATCGCGACTGAGATGACGCAGGATTTGCCGACCGATCGCATTGCCGAATTTGTCCCGCTCAAACGTGTTGGTCTGCCAGAAGAAGTCGCGGCCACAGTGAGTTTCTTGATGTCGACCGGCGCCGCATACATCACGCGACAAGTGATCGGTGTTGATGGAGGGTTGTCATGAACCGGCGCGTTGCGATCACTGGTGTTGGCGCCATCAGCCCGTTGGGTAACGACTGGCCGACCGTGCGCGATCGTTTGCACGAGTTCCGTAATGCGGTCGCCATCGTGGAAGATTGGCAGCAGTACGAAGGACTCAACACAAATCTGGGCGCCGCGGCCGCGCCATTTGATTTGCCGGCGCATTTTGATCGCAAAACAACGCGCAGCATGGGTCGTGTAGCGTTGATGGCGACTATCACCGCTGAACGTGCGTTGATTGACGCGGGATTGTTGAACGACCCGCTGGTAAAGAGTGGCCGCATGGGCGTTTCGTACGGGTCCTCGTCGGGTTCGCCGTCGGCCCTTGCCGAATTTTTGCGCATGCTCACGAACAAGCGCACGGAAGGCATCAACGCGACCACGTACATCAAGATGATGAGTCACACCGCGCCCGTGAACATTGGTGTGTATCTGGGCGTGAAGGGACGCGTAATTACCACATCCAGCGCGTGCACCTCGGGCAGTCAGGGCGTCGGGTACGCGTACGAAGCGGTGAAGTCGGGAAAACAAACGGCAATGATCGCGGGCGGCGCCGAAGAACTTGACGTCACGCAAGCCGCGATCTTCGACACATTGTACGCGACCAGCTGCCGCAACGAGCAACCGTCAACCACGCCGCGTCCGTTTGACAAGGACCGCGATGGCCTGGTGCTGGGCGAAGGCGCGGGCACACTGATTCTTGAAGAGTGGGATCACGCAGTCGCTCGCGGTGCGCGCATTTACGCGGAGATTGTTGGTTTCGGCACGAACTCCGATGGCACGCACATTACCTTCCCGAATTCGGAGATGATGCAAGCTGCCATGCGACTCGCGTTGGAAGACGCGAATCTCTCACCCGAGGCGGTGGGTTACGTGAATGCGCATGGTACGGCGACGGATCACGGTGACATCGCGGAAAGCAAAGCGACGTTGGCCGTGTACGGCGACAAAACTCCGGTGAGTTCGCTCAAGAGTTACATGGGCCACACGTTGGGTGCCTGCGGCGCACTCGAAGCGTGGATGAGTGTCGAGATGATGCGCGACGGATGGTTTTCTCCGACCGTCAATCTGACGGAGGTTGATCCGCGTTGCGCTCCGCTGGATTACGTCACGGGCGAAGGACGCATGGCGCAGTGCGAATATGTCGTCAGCAACAACTTCGCGTTTGGCGGCATCAACACCTCGCTGGTGTTCAAGCGGGTCTAGTCCACGAAGATCAGTACGCGCTTCCTGATTTCTGGTTGCGCGGCCCTTTTCCTTCAACCACACCAACGATGTCGTTTTTTGAGAGCGATCGCCTCTCGGCCGCCGACGCGATTGCTCGGGCGCAACACATCGCCTTTGCACCGATGGTGTTCCAGGCATCGCGCGCATTGCGAACGCTGGGAATCCTCGACGTGTTGTACAAGAATCGCAACGTCAGCATCGATACCATCATCGAGACGACCAAGCTGCCGAATTACGGAGTGCGCGTGCTGCTCGAAGCGGGGTTGGGAATTGGGCTCGTCACCTGCAAGGAAGGGAAATACAACCTGACCAAAACAGGTTGGTTCATCTTGAATGACAAGATGACCGTGGCGAACATGGATTTTTCGCACGACGTTTGCTACGAAGGACTCGAGAGTCTGGATGAGGCCATTGTTTCCGGTAAGCCAACTGGACTCAAAACGTTTGGCGATTGGAGTACGATTTACCAGGGGCTCGCATACCTGCCCGATGCGGCGACGAAGAGCTGGTACGCGTTTGATCACTACTATTCGGATGATGCGTATCCGCTGGTGTTGCCCATGCTGGCGCGCCACAACCTGAAGAGTATTCTCGACATTGGTGGCAACACCGGACGCTTCACCCTGCAGTGCCTGCGGCACTTCCCAGAGATTCGCGTGGGCATCGTTGATTTGCCGAACATGGCACGTTCGACCGCTGAAAACATGAACAATCTAGGCTTTGGTGATCGGGTATCGGTGCATCCCGCCAATATGCTGGATGCCGAGCATGATTTGCCCACCGGCTATGACGCGGTTTGGATGAGTCAGTTTCTCGATTGTTTCTCCGAAAGTGAAGTCGTCGCGATTCTTGGAAAAGTGCGCGCGGTGATGACCGACGAAACCACTGTATTCATCATGGAGCCGTTCTGGGACAAGCAGACACGCGAAATCGGTGCGTTCAGTTTGCAAATGACGTCACTGTATTTTACCGCATTGGCCAACGGCAACAGTCAGATGTACAGTGCGGAGTTGTTTGTGAAGCTCGTGGAGCAAGCCGGACTCAAGATTATCGAGCAGACCGACAACATCGGCCTGTGCCAGACGTTGCTCGTGTGTCGGAAGGCGTGAGATCGTCTCGTGATTGATGTTCGCAGCGTTGTGCACAGGTACGCAGGACAAACGGCGCCCGCGTTGGCGGGAATTGATCTGCACGTGCGTCGCGGCAGCTTGTTTGGACTATTGGGTCCCAACGGATCGGGAAAGACGACGCTCATTTCCATCATCACGGGAATTCTGCGCGCTGATTCTGGTGCGGTATCGATTGATGGACGCCGACTCCCGCAGGACACGCGCGCGATTCAGCGTATTTGCTCGCTCGTCCCGCAGGAAAATGCGTTTTATCCAACGTTGACAGTGGGCGAGAACCTGCGATTTTTTGCGGAAGTGCAGGTGATTCCATCGAATCTCCTGGGCGAGCGTATCGACGAATCGCTACAGATCACCGGTCTCGAAAACGCGACGGGCATTCGCGCCAATCGGTTGTCGGGTGGCATGAAGCGTCGGCTGAGTATCGCGATTGGCCTCCTCAATCAGCCGCAGTTGCTGCTCCTGGATGAACCGACCGTTGGTATCGACCCGCAGTCGCGGCAGTTCCTGCTGGAGGCCATCCAGAAGATTAACGCTGCTGGTACAACCGTCTTGTATTGCTCGCACTATCTCGAGGAAGTCGAGTTTCTGTGCGATGAGATCGCGATTATCGATCACGGTCGTGTGTTACGACAAGGCTCGGTTCAATCGCTGGTCGAGGAGTCGCGAGATCTCGCACTGTCAGTGCCCGTGCGAACAGCGGGTTTGCAGGAGCTGTTCTTCCACCTGACCCGGACAGAACTGCGGGACGTGGTTCAGTGAGGGTTCTCGCGACGCTGATTCGCAAGGAGTTTCTGCTGTTGCGGCGCGACTGGCATGCGTTGGCGCTGCTATTTGTGATGCCGGCGTTTTTTATTCTGTTGATGTCGCTCGCGATGCGCGATGTATTTGCGACGGGCCGCACCAACACGAACACGTTCCAGTATTACCTCGTGAACGAAGACACCACCGCGTTCGCGACGAGTATCGCCAACGCACTCGGCACACACGCAGTGTTTCAGGCAAGAACGCCCGATGCGGTGGACGCCCGCAAGCGAGCAATTCTTAA
>Ga0105047_10007816_pt1 | contig 17960 bp, 18 predicted proteins | sample MAT04_FD_78384 | JGI IMG/M metagenome (GOLD analysis project Ga0105047, IMG submission 78384) | Freshwater microbial communities from Lake Fryxell liftoff mats and glacier meltwater in Antarctica - MAT-04 (megahit assembly) | ecosystem: Environmental > Aquatic > Freshwater > Ice > Liftoff...
ATGCGAATGCCGCCGAAGGGCGTGCGGCGTGCCGGTAACACCGATGTGCTGCGCCAGGTGCCGCTGCTGCGGGCGCTGCGGGCCTCAGGGGTACGGGTGGCAGAGGTGGTCTGGTGGGACGAAGACGAGCAGTGGTTCGAGGTGCCGTACTTCATGGTGCGGTTCCTCCACGGTGAGACCTACCAGGTGCGCTCGCCCGCGCCTGAGTTCGACCGGGTGTCGTGTGCGAGGGTGATGCGCGCCGCGGTCGAGGCGTTGGCCTCGGTGCATCGGGTGGATCACACCGCAGCGCTCGCCACATGGGAGGCGCCGAAGGATCTCGCCGTCGAGATCGACTTCTGGCAGCCGATCCTGCACAAGGCCGCCGAGCCGGCGTGGACCGAACTGGGGGAGCGCACCCGGGAACGACTGATCGCGTGCCTGCCCGCCGACCCGGTGGTCGGCGTGTTCCACGGCGACTTCCAGACCAACAACGTGCTGTTCGAGGTACAGCCCTCCGACCAGGGTGGTCGGCCGGACGAGGGTGTGGGCTCGAGCGTGGGTGTGGTCGCGGTGCTCGACTGGGAGATCAGCGGCATCGGCGCGCAGCTCCTCGACCTCGGGTGGCTGTTGTTCATGAACGATGCAGCGAGCTGGTTCGATGCCGACGGCCTCGAGCGTGTGCCGGACTTCGCCGAGCTGGTGGGCTGGTACGCCGCTGCCGTCGGCCGCGAGGTGCGCCTCGACGACGTCGCGTTCTACCGTGCGCTCGCCGGCTATCGCTTCGGTGCGATCAGCGGCTTGAACGTGATGCTGCACCGCACCGGTAAGCGCCACGACCCGGAATGGGAGCGGATCGCGCTGTCGGTGCCGTCGATGTTCACGACGGCCTCGGCCCTGCTGGTATGAGGCGGGTGGGACTCGCGTTGGTGCAGTAGGGGGTGGCGCGGTAACCTGCTGCTTCCCATGACCGGGCCGTTCAGGCGCCCGAACAGGGGCGTGTAGCTCAGTTGGTTAGAGCACTGCCTTCACACGGCAGGAGTCGGGGGTTCGAGTCCCTTCACGCCCACCAGCTCGCTGCTCCGCGACATCAAATACCCCCCATGTGGGGGGTATTGGTCGGTAGGTGGAGAAGGTTCACGCGATGACCTGGCACCGCTCCCAGCGTTCCGAACATTCACCAGGCGTGTCCGCCGCCACCAAGCCCCAGTTCGAACACAGCCGCATCGCCGTTCACCCTGCCTCTGCCCGTGTGGTACTCGACGTGCTCCACCGCCGGCAGGACGAAGGTGGTGACCTCACCAAGGCGATCTTGACCGACCCGGCACTCGCCGCTGCTGTGCTCCGGGCCGCGAACTCGGCACACCTCGGCTACTCCCGACGGATCGGCGGGGTTCGCCAAGCCATCGTGATGCTCGGGACATCGCTCGTGAACTCCCTGGCAGCGAGCCGGGTGGCCGACCTCGTCTTCGACACGGAGGCGCCCGACTACCCCGATTGGCTGTGGTTGCACTCGATCACGACCGCGTGCGCAGCGAGCGTGCTCGCGCGGCGGACCGGCGAGGCGCCCGACGACGCATACACCGCTGGACTGCTCCACGAGGTGGGGTGGTTGCTCACCTGCACGGCCGGTGCCGAGAACGCCGATCAGGACCACGCAGCCATCGGTAGCCAGCTCCTGTCTCGTTGGAACCTGCCCGACCGCATCGTCGCATCGGTGAGGTTGCACCACGCCCGCCCGGCGGCGCTCGCCGCTCCGCTCGACAAGCTGGTGGTCGCCGCCCACGCATTCGCTGCGGCACTCGGCGCCTCCTCGCCCGAACGGGCCATCCAGCCGATCGAAGCGCTGCAGCTGCTGCAGTTGCCCGATCTCCGTCAGTCTGCGGTGATGGCCGATGTCGAGAGTGAACTCGCCTCGGTCACGAGCGACCTGGTGGTGGGGCGATGACCGTGCTCGACGCCCTCACGAAGATGCAGGCCGACGCGGTCGAACAGCTGCGCGCCGGCGATCACAACGCGTTCCTGGTGGGGTTCCTCACCACCTCGGTGAAGCTCGAGCTCTCGAACCTCGTGGCGGCCGATCTCGACCTGCACACCTACGCTCAGGCGGTCGTCGACGTGCTGACCCAGCACGCGCCCATCGAACAGTGCCTCATCGGTATCGACCCGATCGGGCTGCCACGCATCGGCGCCGCTGTCGGATTCGATCCCGAGCTCGCGCTGAAGCACGACACGCTCCTCGGACATCCGAACACGGCACTGTTCACGGTCGACCAGGTGGCGCACGGCGCGCTGCACGCCGAGGATGTACCAGAGGCACTCAGGGCCGCCGGCTTTCTCGACGAAGCGGCCGGCCAGGTGGCCGTCGGTCTGGCCCGCGTGGTGGAGAGCGAGCACCTCCGCCGGAAGGCGGCTGCGGCAAAGGCGCTGCGAGTCGTGGCCGGCCTCGACGAGCACTGGAACGTCGCCGAGTTGGGTGAGGTGGCTGCGGCCTTCGCCTGTCTGCCCGCCGTCACCGGGGCCACGTTGACGGCAACCGCAGCCAGGTTCGCCGGTTCGGTCTCGGCCGACCACGGCCGCATCGGACCACACCAGATCGAACGGAGCTTCACCGTCGACGCCCAGCTCGAGATCAGGCTCGACATCGGCTATGTGGAACACCCGTCGGCCGACCACGTCGCCCGTCTCGAAGAGCTCGTGCATGCACTGGCGGTCGGACTGGAACGGATCGAGCAGAACATCCGGCTCGCCGCCGAGGCCGACACAGACGCGCTCACCGGCGTCGGCAATCGGCGCCGTGCCGCCAAGTCGCTCACCCAGGCCCGCCAGCGGGCGGACGCCACCGGCGAGCCGATGTCGGTGCTGCTGTGTGACCTCGACCACTTCAAGCAGGTGAACGATCGCCATGGGCACGATGTCGGTGACCAGGTGCTCGCCGCGTTCGCAGGGTTGCTCAGGTCGAGCGTGCGCGCACACGACACGGTGATCAGATGGGGCGGCGAGGAGTTCCTGTTGATCCTGCCGTCATGCGACCGTCGAGGCGCAGCGGCCCTTGCCGAGCGGCTGCTCGCCGCATGCCCGACGACGTGCGCCCCTGTGCTGCCGCCCGATCATCACCAGACCACGTCGATCGGCATCGCCGAGTATCCGCTGGTCGCACGCACGCCGGAGGCGTTGGTGAGCGCGGCAGACGACGCCTTGTATCGGGCAAAGCGCGAAGGCCGCAATCGCCACTGCGTCGCTGGCTGACGCGACCGACACGGTCAGGGTCGGTCCACCCCGGGTGAGCTGGGGTGGGCTACCGTTCCGATGATGCCGCGACTCTGTGAACGTCCCGGGTGCTCCACGCCGGCCGACGTCGCGTACGGGTTCGACGCCGATGCGTTGGTGGTGTGGCTCGACACGTTCGACATGGCCCAGGGGTCGCGTTCGGGGGTGTTGTGTCGACGACATGCCGATTCGATGGTCGTGCCGCTCGGCTGGATGCTCGACGACCGACGCGAGCCCGTGCCCCGGCTGTTCACCGCGGCGCGGATGAACGACCTGACCGATGGCCTCGTGCGTCCGCGGACCCGCAAGGCGCGCAGCGACCGCACGCTCGAGTTGATCCGCACCGCTGCCCTGCAACTGAGCCTCGAAAACATGGGCCCCGAGCCCGAGCCCGTCGCCCCGATCGCCGAGCCCGAGCCGGTCGTTCCCGAACCCGAACCCGAACCGGTCGAACCCGACGAGGTCCACGACGCGCAGGTGCTGCCGTGGCAGCCGCGATTCGACCAGCAGGACGACCTCTCGGGGCTGCTGCAGGCCCGTGGCCGGCTGTTGTCACGTGCGTTCCGGGGCATCACCGCCGACGGAGCCTGACGCTCCAGACGGTGCAGACACGACAAGGGGTGCAGCGGGTGCCCGGCGCGGCGATACTGAAGGGGTGGATGTCGCTGCGTCGATGGACGCGCCCTGTGCGCCGGGCCGGCTGTTCGGCCTCGTCGACGAACTGACTGGTTATCCGCGTTGGATGCCACTGGCACATCGCGTCGAGCTGGCCGAAGCCGACCCCGACGGACAGCCGGCATGGGAGATCGAACTGCGCGCGCGACTCGGGCCGTTCGCCCGGTCGAAGCGGCTGCGGATGGTTCGCACGGTGCACGAGCCGGACGGACCGAGTGGACCGGGTGGCGGACGGGTGCGGTACGAACGCAGCGAGCACGACGGCCGATCTCATTCGCCGTGGGTGCTCGACGCCACGGTGATCGCCCACGGCCCAGGTAGCCGGTTGGAGATGGTGCTGCACTACGGCGGTGCGCTCTGGACCGGCGGCGTGATGGAGAAGGTGCTCGCCGATCAGATCGTGGCTGGTCGAGAACGGTTGCTCGAACTCGTCGGCTGACGAGCACGGCGACATGGCAGGTCAGCCTGCGCGCTCCGCCCACGCCGACCAGCGGCCGTCGTCTCGACGATCCAGCCGCAGTGGCATCTCGAAGCATTCGCTCAGCGTGTCGGCGCGCAGGGTGTCGTCGAGCGGCCCGGTGGCCACCACCACACCGTGACGCAGCATCATCACGTGGGTCATCCCATCGGGCACCTCGTCGAGGTGGTGGGTGACGAGCACCAGCGGCGCCGCCGCTCGATCGGTGGTGAGCTCGGCCAGCGCCGACACCAGCTGCTCGCGGCCACCGAGATCGAGCCGGGCACTCGGCTCGTCGAGCAGGAGCAGGCCGGGTTCGGTCATCAGGGTGCGGGCGAGCAGCACACGCTGCTGCTCTCCCGACGACAGGCTGGCGAGCGGCCGGTCCGCGAAGCGCGACACGCGCATCCGATCGAGGCACGCCACGGCGCGGTCGCGGTCGGCGTCGTCGTAGCGGTGCCACCAGGGTTCGAGCGCGGCGAACTTGGCGGTCATGACCACCTCGGTACACGTGAGTTCGGGGCGGATCTGGGCAGTCATCGCAGCGGACGAATAGCCGATCCGTCGACGCAGCACCCGGACGTCGGTGCGGCCCAGCCGCTCGCCCAGCACAGTGACCTCACCCGACGACGGATGCTCGTACATCGCCGCGATGCGCACCACCGTGGTCTTGCCCGAGCCGTTCGCACCGAGCACAAGCCACCGCTGGTCGGCTGCCACCTGCCAGTCGAGAGAGGCGAGGATCACCCGGTCGTCACGGACGAACGACACGTGTTCGAAGCAGAGGACGGTCGGTCGAGCGGTCGCGTGGATCACGAGGTGCGACCCTACGTGCCGGGCAGTGACGGCCGACGCACATCAGTGGGATGACGAACCGTCAGGAGTCCGTCAAGAAATCGGCTCACATGAGGGGTGATCGAGACGACTGGGTACTTGGAGGTAGCGTTGCGTGCACATGCGCGCACTCTGGGCGATCCTGGCGGGGATGGCGCTGCTCGTTCCGGCAGTCCCATCAGCCCCTGCAGCCGCCGATGTCGGCGCGCCCGCTGGCGCCCCGGGCACGGGATCGGACGCAGCCGAGCAGGCCGCCCGCGAGATCGCCGACGCCCGTGACCGGGCGAACGCCGCGGCCGATGCCCTGTTCGCAGCGGAGAGCGACCTCGACGCCCTGGTGCTCGAACAACAAGGGATCGAGCACGAGATCGGGGTGCTCCAGGTGCAGATCGATGGGCTGCGGGCCGCAGTCGAGCAGGTGGCCATCAATCGCTTCACGCGAGCCGGGACGAGCTCGCTGCCACTGCTCACGGGATTCCGCTCAGCAGGCGAGCAGGCGCAGGTCGACATCCTCATCGACGTGGTGAACGAGACCTCTGCTGACGACTTCGACGAGTTCGACGCCTTGAACTCCGACCTCGATGACAAGCGCAGCGAGCTCGCGATCACCGAGGACCAGGCCGAGGCAGCGCGAGCTGAGCTCCAACGGCGGCGCGAGGCGGCGCTCGCAGAGGTCGAACTCCTGAAAGAGGTCGAGGCCCAGCGACTGGACGACGAGGCCGTCCGCACCGCTCTGCTGGCGGAGGAGGCCGAGCGCCGCCGGCGAGACGACGCAGCTGCCGACGCCCTGCGCGCCGAGGCCGCTGCGCTCGACACGATCGGTCGACAGACGCAGACCGGCTCCGGCGGTGGGGCTACCGGTGTGGCCAGCGGTGTCGATGGCCCGACCGCTGGCGATGGCGACATCGACGACCCGGGGTCGTCCCCCAACGCGAGCACGGGTGGCACCGGCGGGGGGCGCACCGGCACCGTCGGCGCCGGTGGTCGTCCCGGCTCGAATCCCGGCGACCTCGGCGCGGCAGGCTGGCTGTGCCCGGTGCAGGGCGCAGTGTCGTTCGGCGACACATGGGGTGCACCGCGCAGCGGCGGGCGTTCGCACCAGGGCGTCGACATGATCGGCCCCCGCGGTCTCCCGATCATCGCCGTGGTCGACGGCTTCGCCCAGTCGAAGGTGAACACGCTCGGCGGCAACACCATCTGGCTGTCGGGCGCCGACGGCAACAAGTACTACTACGCCCACCTCGACAGCTGGGCGAGCCTCGGCCAGGTCACGGCTGGCACGGTCATCGGCTATCTCGGCGACACCGGCAACGCCAAGTTCTCGGTGACGCACCTGCACCTGCAGATCCATCCCGGCGGCGGAGCCGCGGTGAACCCGTACCCCACCGTCCGTGCCCACTGCTGATGTGACGACGCTCGCCGCACAGCTGGCCGATGTGCTGGGCACCTCGGCCATCACCGGGCTGGTGCGGCTCTCTGGCGGAGCGTCACGTGAGACCTGGCGGTTCGCGGCCGACGGGCGACCGCTGATCCTGCAACGTCAGCGCAGCGGTGACGGCCGTGACATGGGCGTCGAGGCGTCGGTGCTCCGTGCCGCCGGCGCGGCCGGGATGCCGGTCGCGAGCGTGGTGGCCGCTGATGCCGAACCGTCGTCACCGCTGGGCGCGTCGTTCATGGTGATGACCGCTGTCGAGGGCGAGACGATCGCCCGCAAGATCCTGCGCGACGACGAGTTCACCGAGGCCCGTCGGCTCCTGCCCGCCCAGCTCGGAGCGGCGCTCGCCCAGCTGCACGCCGTTGCCGTCGACACGGCGCCAGGCCTGGTCGAGCAGGACCAGATCGGCTACTACCGCGACATGCTCGACACCCTCGGCCAGCCGCACCCGGCATTCGAACTGGCATTCCGGTGGCTCGAGCAGCACCGGCCTGTCTCGCCGCGTCGGGCGATCGTTCACGGCGACTTCCGCCTCGGCAACGTGATCGTCGGCCCCGACGGTCTGCGCGCCGTGCTCGATTGGGAGCTCGCACACCTGGGCGATCCGATGGAGGACCTGGGGTGGTTGTGCGTGAAGGCGTGGCGGTTCGGTTCGCCGAAGCCGGTGGCCGGCGTCGGCGAGTACGACGAGCTGTTCGCTGCCTACGAGGCAGCTGGCGGCGGACACGTCGACCCCGACGAGGCACGATGGTGGGAGGTGCTCGGCACCCTGAAGTGGGGGATCATGTGCATCCTGCAGTGCAACGCTCATCTGTCGGGCTTCTCGCGCAGCCACGAGCTGGCTGCGATCGGCCGTCGGGTGTGCGAGAACGAGCACGACCTGTTCCTGGCCCTGGAGGGACGCTGGTGATCCCGCACGATCAGCCCACGAGTGCACAGCTCGTCGAGTCGGTTCGCGAGTGGCTCGAGCAGGAGGTGATGCCCGGCACCACCGGACGGCTCCAGTTCCACGCACGGGTGGCGGTGAACGTGCTGGCGATGGTGGAGCGCGAGCTGGCGTCGGGTGCGGCTCAGGCGGCAGCGCACCAGGCCCGCCTCGACGAGCTGGGCTGTGCCGACGACGCCGAGCTGGCAGCACGGGTTCGCAGCGGTGAGCTCGATGATCAGCTGCCGCATGTGCGCGAGCTGGTGTGGGCCAGCGTGCGCGACAAGCTCAGCGTGGCGAACCCGAAGTACCTCGACTCCTGATCACGGGCGCTCGCAGCTCGACCGGCTGACCCGCTGCCAGCTGGCCGCAGGCCGCGTCGATGTCGGTGCCTCGGTTGCGGCGAACGGTGGCGTTCACGCCCCGCGACTCGAGGAGATCGCGGAACTGCTGCACGCGCTTCGGGCTGCTGCCGATCGTGGGCCAGCCCGGGGTCGGGTTCAACGGGATCAGGTTCACATGTGCTGCGAGGCGGAACCGCGTGCACAGCGCAGCGAGTTCGAATGCGTCGCTGTCGCGATCGTTCACGTTCTCGATCAGGGCCCATTCGAAGCTGATCCGTCGGCCCTTCACGGCGAGGTAGTCGGCGCACGCACCCATCAGTTGCTCGAGTGGGTAGCGCTTGTTCATCGGGACGAGCGTGTTGCGTAGTTCGTCATTCGCCGCATGCAGCGAGACGGCGAGGTTCACCGGCAGCGGGCGTGCGGCGAGGCTGCGGATGCCCGGCACGATGCCGATCGTGCTCACCGTGAGGTGACGTGCCGACAGGCCGAGGTCGCCATGGATGCGCTCGATCGCTCCCCAGACAGCGCCCTCGTTGGCGAGGGGCTCGCCCATGCCCATGAAGACCACGTTCGCCAGTCGACGGCCGAGGTCCTTGGCCTCTCGCGCTGCGCGGGCCACCTGCTCGACGATCTCGCCGGTGGTGAGGTGACGCTTGAAGCCGGCCTGCCCGGTGGCGCAGAAGCCACAATCCATCGCGCAGCCGGCCTGGCTGCTCACGCAGACGGTGACACGGTCGGGATAGAGCATGAGCACGGTCTCGATCCGGTTGCCGTCGTCGAGCTGCCAGAGGTACTTCACCGTGTCGCCGCCGTCGCTCATGCGACGGACCTCCTGATGGAGGGCGAGTGGCAACTGCTCGTCGAGCTTGGCGCGCAACCCCTTCGGCAACGACGTCAACTCCTCCGGGGTGGCGAGCTGGGTGTAGATGCCCTGCCAGACCTGGTCGAGGCGGTAGCGCGGCTCGCCGGCGAGCTGCTCGGCGAGCTGATCGCGGTCGACATCGAAGCGGGTGAGGCGCCGAGCGCGTTCGCTGGTGCTCATGGGGCGAGGCCGAGCTCGGCGACGAGCGCATCGTACTGGTGGATGCGGTCGCCGATCACGTCGAGGCTTGCCGTCCAGAACGCCTCGTCGGTGACGTCGATGCCGAACGCGGCACCGAGCTCCTCGGCGGTGTCCATCCCGGCCCGTGACAGCAGGTCGTCGTAGCCGGCCTGGAACCGCTCGGGGTCTGCCTGGTAGCGGGCGAACAACCCGAGGCCGAACAGCAGTCCGTACGTGTATGGCCAGTTGTAGAAGTTCGAGCCGTAGTAGTGCGGTTTGAGGATCCACATGTACGGGTGCGCCGTCGACTGGTCGAGACCATCGCCGTAGGCGTCGGACTGTGCCTCGCGCATCATCTCGTGCAGCTCGTTCGCACCGAGCGTGCGCCGTTGCCGGCGGGTGAAGACCTCGGTCTCGAACAGCACCCGTGACCGGATGTCGACGACCACCTGGGTGGAGCCCTGCAGGTCGACGTCGAGCAGGGCGAGGCGTTCGGCTCCCTGCAGGTGCCGCAGCCCGGCCTCGACCACGAGGGTCTCGCAGAAGATGCTCGCCGTCTCGGCCAGCGCCATCGGCAGCCGACGCTGGAGCGCGGTGCGGTGGGCGAGTTGGGTGTTGTGATACGCGTGACCGAGCTCGTGGGCCGTGGTCTGTGCGGCAGCGACCGAGCCGCTCCAGTTCAGCAGCACGAGTGAGCGGTCGTCGACGAACGACATGCAGAACGCCCCGCCCACCTTGCCGTCGCGCGGCTCGGCGTCGATCCATCGTTCGGCGATCGCCCGGTCGACGAGCGATGCCAACGCGCGACTGTAACCGGCGAATGCGTCGCGGACGAGGCTGACCCCCTGTGTCCACGTGATGCCCCCTGGTGCGACGGGCAGGGGAGCGAACAGATCGATCCAGGGCAGCGGGCGGTCGTGGCCATGCAGCCTCGACTTCGAACGGAGCCAGCCGCGCAAGCGGGGGAGCGAAGCGCTGATGGCCGCGTTCATCGCGTCGTAGGTGGGACGCGACACGCTGTTCGCGAACAGCGACGCATCGAGCGGCGATGCCCACTGGCGGCGCCGGTCGACGACGTTGGCCTCACCCTTGATCGCGTTCATCGCTGCGGCGCACACGGTGGCGACGCGGGGCCAGGCCTCGAGTTCTGCGTCGTACGCAGCGCGCCGGACCGCAGGGTCGGCGTGCGTGGCAAGTCCGCGCACGGCGTTGATCGGCAGGGTGGTCGGCCCATCGGGCAGGCGCACCTCCGCTGTCAGCTGCGAGGTCGTCTCGCGGTGCAGCCGCGACCATGCCGACGAGCCGGTGGTGGCGAGTTCGGCGTACAGGTGCTCCTCGGCTTCGCTCATCTGATGCGTGGACCGGTCTGCGAGACGGCGCAGCGGGCCGACGTGTTCGGCGACGGTGGGGTGGAGTGCGGCGAGTTCGCCGGCACCGAGCGAGGCGACCCAGTCTGCGAGCCGGGCGAGGAGCGGCGTGACCTCGGCGTCACGGGTCTCGATCTCCGACAGCAGCGCCTGTGCCTGTTCGTGGCGGGTGTCGGTGGCAACGGTGGCGTAGGTGTACGCACGCAGCTCGGCCAGCTCGCGGGCGGTGTGGTTGTACGCGACGATGGCACGGGCGGTGACGTCGGCATCAGCAGCCGTGGGCGGGCGGGGCTCGATCCCGCGGATACCGGTGTCGTCGAACTGTGCGACGAGGCGGTCGACGTCGCTCGCCATGCGCTCGAGCGCGTCTGTGAACGACCGTGCCGTGAACGACTCGTGCACATCGGCGACGCTCCACGTGGGCAGGGCATCTCTCGGCGAGCCGGGGTCGGTGGCGCCAGCGACGTCGCCCACGTCGCCCACGTAGGCACGGTCGGTGCGGTGGATCGAGAAGCCGAGGGCCCGGTAGAGACCGACGGCCGCGACGTTGTCGCTGTCGACGTACAACATGCCTGTGGTGACGCCTCGTGACGCGATCGACGAGAGGCCGGCCACGGTGAGCGCCTTGCCGAGCCCGAGGCCGTGGAAGTCGGGGTGCACCGCGATCACGTAGATCTCGCCGAGTACGGGATCGGCGTCATGGTGCAGCTTCGTCCAACAGAATGCGGCGAGCCGACCGTCGCGCTCGTGGATCAGGAAGCCGGTCGGATCGAACCAGTCCTCGCGTTCGCGGAGCTCGAGCGTTGCGAGATCCCAGTTGCCCTGCTCGGCGTGCCAGGCGAACGCGGCGTTGTTCACCTCGAGCCAGGCACGCTCGTCGAGCCCGACCTCGAAGGGTCGCGTCTCGACATCGGTGGTGACGGGCCCTTCGGGGCCGGCGAGCGGGAGCGGCACACGCATCTGGAACAGGGTGCGTCCCCGACCGAGCCCGATGCCGGCCGCCAGAGCGTCGATGTCGTCGCTCGGGTCGAACACCCACCAGTGCACATGGCCGCCTCCGGCCGTGGCGATGGTGTCGCGCGCCGCCGCGAGTGTGAGCCGAGCGATCTCGGGGCCACGCGGGTCGTCGGCTCGATCGGGGTCGAGCACCAGTTCGATCGCCCATGAGCCGGTTCCCTCCGACAGCTGGCAGTAGGCCAGCAGCGACCCGTCGTCGTCACGGCACAGCACCGCTGCATGCCACGAGCGGCCGCCGTGCACGAGGTCGAGCCACAGGTGATCCGAGAGTGGCCGATGTGCGGTGCGTCGCTGCACCTCGGCGACGAGTGCGTACACCGCGTCGCGCTCGGGGCCAGCGAGCAGGTGGCACACATCGATCCGTAGCATTCGGTGAAGGCTATCCGTCGTGCTTCTGGCCGGGCCTTCTGGCTGGGCCTTCTGGCTGGGCCTTCTGGCTGGGCCTTCTGGCTGGGCCTTCTGGGCCGTGGCTGACGACGTAGCCTCGGTGTCGTGGCACAGCCGAGAACACCGAAGGGCCGCACGCGTGCGGTCGCCGAGCGACTCACCGCCGAGTATCCGGAGGCGCTCTGCGAGCTCGATCACACGAACGCGTTCGAGCTCCTCACGGCGACGATCCTGTCGGCACAGTGCACCGACGCACGGGTCAACATGGTCACCCCGACGCTGTTCGCCCGCTACCCCGATCCGGCCACGCTGGCCGGGGCCGATCCGGCCGAGCTCGAGGAGATCATCCGGTCGACGGGCTTCTACCAGACGAAGTCGAAGAACCTCATCGGCATGGCCCAGTCGTTGATGGAGCGGTACGGCGGCGAGGTGCCCACCGACCTCGCCGACCTGGTGACCCTTCCGGGTGTGGGGCGCAAGACCGGCAACGTGGTGCGCAGCGTCGCGTTCGATCTGCCGGGGTTGCCGGTCGACACGCACGTCGGTCGGCTCAGTCGGCGCCTGGCGCTCACCCAGCACGACGATCCCGTGAAGGTCGAACACGAACTCGGCTCGTTCCTGGCGCCCGCCGATTGGGGTGCCTTCAGCCTGCGACTGATCCTGCACGGACGTCGGGTGTGCGACGCGAAGAAGCCTCGCTGCGGTGAGTGCATCCTCGAGCCCCTGTGTCCGTCGTCGTTGCTGCCGCGGGCTCGGGCGAATCCGGCGCCCACAGTGGTACGGTCGTCTTGACGGAACCTTGAGGGAGTCGGTCACGAAGCGTGGTCGCCGAATACGGTCTGTGTTCGGATTCGCGCGGCTTGCGTTCTCAGACGGTCCGTCGTACACTGATGCCACCAACCAGGTTCCCGCCACCTGTGTTGTGGGTGAAGCCGGAATCCGCCGTCTGGCTTCGCACAGCGACGGCCCCTTCGGGGGCCGTCGCTTCGTTTTCACCCTGCGCGCGAAACGCGCACCCCGGGCGAAGGTCTCACGAGGTCGCCGGGTCGGCTATTTCAGGAGCTTCGCCGCGCGCTCGAGGGCGCGGCTGGCGGTACGCAACGCTCGCTCTGCTTCGTACATCGCCGCGATCGCGTCGTCGTGACTGCCGCCGAGCAGTGGTTGCACGAGGCCGGCCACTCGTTCGCGGTAGCGGTCGACGTGGTCCGCCGCGACCGACAGTTCCGCCTTGGTGCTCCCGCTCTGCGTACTCATGGGGCGAGTCTGGCGGGCGGGTGCTCCGATGACAAGCGGGGCCGCGACATGGGCCGGGAAACCGGAAGGACCGCGGCCCGGTCCGATCGGTAGCGTTGTCCCTCGTGACTCGTGTACCCGTCCGAGACGATCTCCGCGCCCTCGAGGGGTACCACTCGCCACAGGTCGAGGTCAGGGTGCGGCTCAACACCAACGAGTCGCCGGTGGCCCCGCCGGCCGCCTGGCGCGACGCCTTCGCAGCCGAGCTGGCGCGGGTCGAGTGGCACCGCTATCCCGATCGTGCGGCGACGGAACTGCGAACAGAGATCGCTGCCGTTCACGGCGTGGCGCCCGAGCAGGTGTTCGCGGCAAACGGGTCGAACGAGGTGCTGCAGACGATCCTGCTCACCTTCGCCGGTCCGGGACGAACGGTGTGCACCTTCGAACCGACCTACCAGCTGCACGCGCACATCGCCCGACTCACGGGCGCGACGGTCTGCGAGACCGAGCGTGCGTCTGACTTCACGCTCGACCTCGCTGCGGCGTTGTCGGCGATCGAGCGCGAGCAGCCCTCCGTGACGTTCCTGTGCTCGCCGAACAATCCCACGGGTCTGGTCGAGCCGGCCGACAACGTACGGGCCGTACTGTCGGCCGTGTCGTCGATGGTGCAACCGGGCCTGCTGGTCGTCGACGAGGCGTACGGGCAGTTCGCCGAATGGAGCGCGCAAGAGCTGCTCGACGAGGAGACACCGGTGGTGGTGAGCCGCACCTTCTCGAAGACGTGGTCGATGGCGGGTACCCGGCTCGGGTACGTGCTCGGCCCCACGTGGTTCATCGACGAGCTCGACAAGGTGATCCTGCCGTACCACCTCGACGCGGCGAAACAGATCGCCGGACGTCTGGCCCTCCGCTTCGTCGGTGAGATGGAACAGCGCGTGCAGATGATCGTTTGCGAGCGTGAACGGGTCCAGCGCGCCTTCGACGCGCTGGCCGTCGATCACTTCCCGAGCGGCGCCAACTTCGTGCTGTTCCGCCCCCGAAGCCTGACCGGCCGACAGGTGTGGCAGGGACTGCTCGATCGCAGCGTCCTCATCCGCGACTGCAGCAGCTGGCCGCGTCTCGACGACTGCCTGCGCGTCACCATCGGCACCCCAGACGAGAACGATGCGTTCATCACCGCCCTCCAGGAGGTCCTCTCGTGAATCCCCGCGCCGCCAGCCGCACCCGCGTCACGAAGGAGACGTCGATCGAGCTGCACCTCGACCTCGACGGAACAGGCGAGGCGCATGCGTCGACGGGCATCCCGTTCTACGACCACATGCTCGAACAGGTGGGCAAGCACGGCGGGTTCGACCTCCGCATCGACGCCACCGGCGACCTGCACATCGACACTCACCACACCGTGGAGGACGTGGCGATCGCGCTCGGCGAGGCGTTTCGTGAGGCAGTGGGCGACAAGGTGGGCGTGCGCCGCTTCGCGAGTGGCCGGTACCCGCTCGACGAGGCGCTCGTCGACGTCGCACTCGACCTGTCGGGACGGCCGTTCGTGGTGTGGGAGGTGGAGATGCCCGAGTGCCTGCCGCTGGGCAACCCGCCGTTCGATCCGCAGCTCGCCGAGCACGCCGTGTCGTCGTTCGCCACCGCGGCGGGCATCACCTTGCACGTATCGCTCGTGCGCGGCCGCAACGTGCACCACATCATCGAGGCGACGTTCAAGGGCCTCGGGCGGTGTCTGCGCGATGCCGTCCGCATCGAGGGCAGTTCGTTACCGAGCACGAAGGGTGTGTTGTGACCGGGGTCGACCGCGGGCCGCGCATTGCGGTGCTCGACTACGGCATCGGCAACCTCCGTTCGGCGCAGAAGGCGCTGGAGCACTGCGGCGCCGATGCGGTGCTCACCGCCGATCACGACGTGATCGCCGCCGCCGATGCGGTGGTGCTGCCCGGTGTGGGTGCATTCGGGGCGTGCATGGATGGGTTACGCGCAGCAGGGCTCGAGTCCGAGGTGCACCACGCCGTCACCTCGGGCCGGCCGTTCCTCGGCATATGCGTGGGCATGCAGATGCTGTTCGACGGCAGCGACGAGGATCCCCACGCACGCGGACTCAGCGTGATCGCCGGCACCATCCGCTGGTTGAGCGACGGGCTACCGCGCCCGCAGATGCAATGGAATCAGCTCACGGCCACCGGGGCTCACGGAGACGATCCGATGCTCGCCGGGCTCGGTGAGGCACCGTGGATGTACTTCGTGCATTCGTTGCACGGGGTGCCCTCCGACCCATTGGTCGTGGCTGCCACGTGCGAGTACGGCGGCATCGTCAACGCAGCTTTTCGGCAGGGCAACGTGTTCGCCACCCAGTTCCACCCCGAGAAGTCGGGTGGGTCGGGGCTGGCGCTGCTGGCCAACTTCGTGCGCCTCGCAAGCGGGGTGCCGGCATGACTGCGCTGCTGTACCCGGCGATCGACCTCCGTGGCGGTCGCGTCGTACGCCTGCTGCAGGGCGATTACGACCAAGAGACCCAGTACGGAGACGACCCGGTGGCCGTGGCGACGTCGTTCGCCGATCAGGGTGCGACGTGGATCCACGTCGTCGACCTCGATGCGGCCCGCTCGGGTTCACCGGAGAACCGTCACGTGGTGGCAGCCATCGCCCATGCGGTGCACGGCTACGCCTTCGTGCAGACCGGCGGTGGTGTGCGCACCGTGGCCGATGCCGAGGTGCTCGCCGATGTCGGTGTCGCCCGCGTGGTGATGGGCTCGGCTGCTGTGCGAGATCCGCAACTGGTGGCCGACGCCGCGGAGATCGTGGCCGTGGCGGTCGGTCTCGACCATCGAGCCGGCGAGCTCGCGGTGCACGGCTGGACCGAAGGGAGCGGCGTGCAGCTGTTCGACGCGCTCGGTTGGTTCCCCACCGCGTCGGCGTTCGTCATCACCGACATCGGCCGCGATGGCATGCTGCAGGGCCCCGATGTCGAGGGTCTGCGGGCGGCGGCGGCGGCCACGACGATCCCCGTGATCGCCAGCGGTGGCGTCGCCTCGCTCGACGACGTGATCGAGCTCGGAACTGTGCCCGGCATCACCGGTGTCATCACCGGCAAGGCGCTGTACGAGGGCCGGTTCACCGTTGCCGATGGGGTCGCGGCGCTGCGCACAGGAGTGATCTGGTGAGGGTGTCGCGAGTGATCCCGTGCCTCGACGTCACCGACGGCCGTGTGGTGAAGGGCGTGAACTTCGTCGACCTCCGCGATGCGGGCGACCCGGTGGAGATGGCCGAGTTCTACGACCGCGAGGGCGCTGACGAGCTGGTGTTCCTCGACATCACCGCATCGAGCGACGGACGTCGCACGATGATCGACGTGGTGTCGCGCACTGCCGAAGAGGTGTTCATCCCGTTCACCGTCGGTGGCGGCATCCGCTCTGTCGACGATGCGCGCTCGATGCTGCGCGCCGGTGCCGACAAGGTGAGCGTCAACACCGCCGCCGTACAGCGGCCCGAGCTGATCTGCGAGATCGCCGCCGAGTTCGGCGCGCAGTGCGTCGTGTGTGCGATCGACGCGAAGCGCCGGTCCGATGGGTCGGGCTTCGAGGTCTACCTGCACGGCGGCCGCACGCCCACGGGCATCGATGCCATCGCCTGGGCCGTGCAGGCGACCTCGCTCGGCGCCGGTGAGATCCTGCTCACGTCGATGGACCGCGACGGCACGCGTGAGGGTTTCGACCTCGTCCTCACCCGAGCGGTCACCGACGCGGTCGGCGTGCCGGTGATCGCGAGCGGTGGCGTCGGCACCCTCGACCACCTGGCCGAGGGCGTGCTGCATGGTGGTGCCACCGGGGTGCTCGCCGCCAGCATCTTCCACTTCGGCGAGTACCGCATCGCCGACGCGAAGGCGGCCATGACGGCGGCCGGTGTCACCGTTCGCCCCGTGCCCGACTCGCATCGATGAGTCACGTCGGCGTCCCGCCGGGATTGCTCCGCGAGCCGTTCACCGTCGTCGACGGCGGCCTGTCGACGTCGCTCGAGGAACTCGGGCATCATCCCGACGGTGCACTCTGGACCGCGCAACTGGTGATCGACCGGCCGGAGGTGATCGTGGCCGCTCACCGACGGTTCGTCGAGGCGGGTGCCGACGTGGTGATCAGCTCGAGCTATCAGGCGAGTGTCGACGGATTCGAACGGGCCGGCCTCGATCGTGCGGCCGCCATGGCGGCGCTCGCGTCGACCACCGGCCTTGCCCGGCGGTCGGGTGCCGCGTTCGTCGCCGCATCGGTGGGCCCGTACGGTGCGTACCTGGCCGACGGCAGTGAGTACCGGGGCGAGTACGCCGCATCGTGGGACGAGGTGCGTGCCTTCCACCGCGAACGGCTCGACATCCTGATCGCCACCGGTGCGGATCTGATCGCTGTGGAGACGATCCCGACGGTCACCGAGGCCCAGATCGTGCTGGCGGAGTTGACCCGTCTCGGGTCGCCGCCGGCATGGCTCACGTTCACGTGCCGCGACCAGCGCACGACCTGCGGGGGCGAGCCGATCGGCGAGGCGATCGCTGCCGTCCAGAACGCCGCACCGCTCGTCGCGATCGGCGTCAACTGCACCGATCCCCGTCACATCACCTCGCTGCTGGTCGCTGCGCGCGAACGCACCGACCTGCCGTTCGTCGTCTATCCGAATCACGGCCGCAGCTGGGATGCCGAGGCGAAGTGCTGGGTCGGTGACGGCGACGATCACGTGGCCACGCGGGCAGGGGAGTGGGTCGCCCTCGGTGCGCGCCTGATCGGTGGCTGTTGCGGTGTGGGCGCCGATGGCGTGCAGCACCTCGCCGAGACCCGAGCGCGCCTCCTCGCTGCCGGTTGACCTGACCTGGGGCGTGTTGGTGTGGGCCCTGCCGGGCCGTTGCGCGCTGGTTTTGCTTTCCGGCCGGTGTCGGGCGGGTCGGGTCAGACGGGTGGTGCGATGCGGGTGCCGTTTGGTCGGTAGGTGGCGAGGGTGCCGTCTGTG
>Ga0105047_10007817_pt1 | contig 17960 bp, 19 predicted proteins | sample MAT04_FD_78384 | JGI IMG/M metagenome (GOLD analysis project Ga0105047, IMG submission 78384) | Freshwater microbial communities from Lake Fryxell liftoff mats and glacier meltwater in Antarctica - MAT-04 (megahit assembly) | ecosystem: Environmental > Aquatic > Freshwater > Ice > Liftoff...
ACCTTCACCTTGGCGCCGTTCTTCCGGAACACGGACGACCAGCCCCCGAACGGGTACGCGGGCGTGGCCGTTGCGGTGCCGCGCACCACGTCCGCCGCCGACCGGACCTGCGCTGTGAGCGCCTTGCCGGAGACACCCGCGCCCTTGACGCCGGACTTCCCGGCGTGGACCTCCAGGTAGGGGACGGTCTGTTCGCGGACGAGCGTGTCGTCGAAGTCGCTGCCCCACGTCATGCGGAACGGGTCGCCCCCGCGCGCATCACCGAAGGTCGAGGTCGTCCAGGCACCGGTCACGGGATCCATCGCCAGCTGGACCTGGGTGGTCTCGTAGCACTTGACCTGCAGCGGGAAGCAGTCGCCGTACCAGAAGAGGCTCACGTAGGAGTCGCCGTCCGTTGGTGCCACGCCCGATCCGGTGTCGGTCACGCGATCCACGCGGGCCGTGAGCCGGGGCACCACCCACTCGCGCAGGGTCACGCCCTCGTCGCGGGCGATGATGCGTTCGCCACCGCGCAGGATGCCCTCGATGCACCCCGCGTTCCAGGTCCCGGCCACGGAGGACCTCACCTGTGTGTCGAGCACCAGCGCCCCTGCCGGACCACGGACCTTCACGCGGAACGAGGCACTCGGCGCCGATCGGCCCTTGATGCCGCAGCCGCCCATGCGCAGGTCGAAGGAGATGTCGCCCGGATCGCCGGCCAGTGCGATCGGGGACGTGAGGACGGCACCGATGATGGCCAACACGAAGGCCGAACGGCGGACGCGCATGAGTCCCTCCTGCTCTGTGGCCCCCCGGCCGGGGGCACGGTCCTGTCTCGTCGTCTACGACCCGGCTGGTGACGGCAGCGGCTGGACCTCACCGATGAACGTGGCCATCGCCGATCCCGTCTGTCCGATGTACGCGTCGCCCGCCACGAACAGGCGGCCATCGGCGAGGGTGATCAGGTCGCGGGCAGCCCAGCCGTCGAACACCGCTTCCGGCGTGCTGACCCAGATCACGCCATCCGGCGAGCGCAGGACCGATCCGCCGCCGATGAGCAGGGCGTCCGTGCCCACCGACCCGGAGGCACCGATGGACCCTGGCTCCAGCGTGAACGTCTCCGACCAGGTGCCCCCATCGGGCGACGTGAACACGTGGCTGATGCTGCCCTCCTGGCCAGGCTCCGAGACCACCACCACGGCCCCCGCCGGCGTGGTCGCAGCCGTCGGGATCGACCAGGTGCCGGGATCCGCCAGCGCGGATGCCGTCCACGTGACACCGTCGGGTGAGACCCACACCGTGGGCGTGCTCACGCCGTCCGCACCCGTGGTCGCCCCCGCGACGACGAGCGTCCCGTCCATGTCCAGCACGTGCAACGCTCGACCCGAGGGAGCCAAGGTCGACGTGGTCCACGTCGCACCGTCCGGGGAGGTCCAGGCCGTCGCCGCTCCGCCGAGGATGCCGGCGCCTGCGTAGCCTGTCGGCGTCGCGATGAGGGTGTAGATGGTGCCCTCCATCGGCGACGCCTTGGACCATGCGCTGCCATCCGCAGAGCTCCAGGTCAGCCCGCCGTCATCCCCGAACCCGGTGAGCACGGTCTGCGTGCCCAGGCTCGCGACCGCCGTGATGCTGGAGCCCTTGGGCGACTTGAGCTTCAGCCGCCCCCACTTCGATCCGTCCGCCGAGACCCACGCTGCGCCCACCGGGGGCGCCACCAGGTCGGCGACCGAGCCGACCACGATCAGTCGGCCATCCGGCAGCTGGCCGACGGAGTAGACCGCAGGGTTGGCGTCGAAGTCCTTGCCCTTCGTGACCACCGACCACGTCACCGGTCCGGCCGGACCGGCCCGCACGGCCGGATCCGGGCTCACCGACGGAACGACGCTCTCCGACGGAGCGGCGGCACCCGCTGAGGGTGACTGGGCACCGCCGGGCGCCGTCGCCGCGAGCGACAGCAGACCGGCAGCGACGATGACGACCGTTGACCGCGATCGAGCCACGGGATCCCTCCAAAGGGGCGGTGCCCGGACCTGGGGTGGTCCCGCACCGGGCCGCAAGGTTACTGCCTGGCGGAACCCCTGCGCGGCCGTCCGTCGTCGGCACCTGTCTGAGCCACTGGCTGGGGGCCCACGTCGAGCCTGTTCGAACACCTGGCGCAGCGGCGCTGCCGGCTGCTGATCGCCGGCCAGGAAGCCGTTGGGTGAGCTGAGGTGGTATCGCGGTCATACGGACCCAACAACGGACCTGATCGCCCGAGATGCGAGATTGCTTCGAAGTGACGCCAGTGCTCGCGAGCTGGGCGACGATCGCGTCCACGACATCCACCACCCGGTCGACCATCGCCCCGTCCCGACCGCCTCGATGGACCTGGGCCAGGACCGGAGTCGAGATCGAGAAGCGGCCACTGATGAAGTCCTGCGGTCCGAGCATCTCCGGCGCGCCCGCGTCGATCGCGTCGCGGTGCGTCTCGTCGATGTCCGCGACCTCGAAGTACGCCAGCCAGTAGGTCGCCACCTCGGCGGGCACCATGGGGTTCATCGCCATCGCACCTGCGACCGGCAGATCTCCATCCGGGAACGTGTGGTAGGTCTGGCCCTCGCCGATGTCCATGGAGGGATGCGTCCGGCCGAAGACGGTCTCATCGGCCCGTGGGAATGCGCTGAGGATGGGCAGGATCCGGGTCGGCAGTCGGCAGGAGGTGCTACGGTGGCGGTCGCCTGTCTCGACACGCGGCCTATCGACCGCGACACCCACGTCCAGGAGGTGGTATCGATGCGATCTGGGAGCCGAGGCGCGATGCGCCTGACTGCCGTGCTGGGTGTCACGCTGTCCCTCGCGATGGGTTCGGCAGCGCAGGGCCAGAGCCCGTCACCCAGCGCCACCGTGACGACTGCAAGCCCGGTGCCGCAGCTGTTCTGTGCGCTGCTCACGATCGATGAGGTCGGAGCGGCGCTGGGCAGCGCGGTCACCATCAGCGATGGAACCGATGTCGACTGTGCCTGGCAGGACGACGCCGCAGACGGAGTGGTCGCCTTGTTGTACGCCAGGGTCGAGGCGGGCACCGTCCTCAGCGACGTCCGGGCCGGCTACCCGGGCGGCACGGACCTCATGATCGGCGACAGTGCCGCGTACTCCCTGACCGGCTCGCTGTGGGTGGAGATCAGCGGCCGGATCGTGAACCTCCGTCTGGAATCGGCCGAGATCGCAGACCCACAGGCCGCCCTCAGCGCCCTCGCAGCGGTCGCCGTGGCCCGCTTCGGCTCGCTGTCGATCCCCGAGCAGACGCTGTCGTCCCCGGGGCCGCAGCCGTCCCCGGTCGCCGAGGTGCCGGTGAAGGACCTCTTCCCGGCGGATCTTCGGGGGCCCTTCGATGAACCCCTCGACGTGGCCACGACCATCGGGGCAGAGGCGCTCGATGCGTTCTTCGGCGGTGACCCGGAGACCCGGGCGAGCTTGGAGCAGCTGGTGGCAGCCCTGGTCCCCCTGGGCAAGACCCTTGACGATGTGAGCGTGGGGAACGCCACCCTGAACGACGCCCTCACGGGTCTGCTCGCGCTGCGTGTGCGCGGTGCGGATGCCAGCATGCTCCTGCCGCAGGTGACCCCCCTGATCGTGGCGAAGTTCTTGAGCAACCCCGGTGGGTTCGTCCAGTTCGGCAAGCCTCGGCAGGCAGCGGCGCGGGTCGGCGGGAAGGACGTCACCCTCCTGACCCCAGCCAGGAAGTCACCAAGTGCCGGCCAGGCGTATGCCTACTTCTATGCCCAGGATGACGTGGTGTGGGTCATCATCGGGCTCGGGAGCGCCAAGGGCGCCGTGCCGAAGGACGCGATCCAGAAGCTCCCCTGACGCCGGCGTGCCAGGTGGTCAAGGGTGAAGGTGGGCTCCAGCCCATCCGCCGTGACGTGCCCTCGGGCAAGGCGAGGCCGCGCTCGCTGCCCGATGTGGCGCCATCGGCGCGCCCGGAGGGACTCGGGCGCGCGCCCACAACAGCGGACCCGCTCGTTCGAATGCCGAGACTGCATGGAAGTGACGCCAGTGGTCGCGGGCAGGGCTCAGATCCCGATCAGCCGGATGTCCCGAGCTTCTGGCGGATGCTCCACGAGGCAGGCGAGATCCTCCGGATCGCTGGTCAGGATCAGCGCCGGGGCCGACATCAGCGCCTCGGCCGCGACGATCGCGTCCACGGCATCGATCATGCCGGAGCGAGCCAGAAGCTCCCCTGCCCGTCGGGCGACATCGGCCGAGGTGGGCAGCAGGGCGTCCACGGCCTTCACCACCCGGTCGACCATCGCATGGTCCCGACCGCCTCGATGGACCTGGGCCAGGACCGGGGTCGGGATCACGACGACATAGCCCTCGCGTCGAGCGCGCTCGACCACAGACCGCGCCACACCGTCGCCGCGCGCCAGCGCGAGGATCCCGCCAGCGTCGAGGATGACGCGACGCACCCGGGGCAGCGCGCCTACCGAGGCCACTCCATGGCCTCGACCTGTCGACGGGGCTCCTCCGGGATCGGCCCGAATTCCTCAGCCAGGTCGCGCTCGAGGTCCTCAAGCCGCGCCCACTGGAGGCGCATCGCAAGGGACTCGTCGAGGAAGCGCGAGAACCCACGCTCGCCGACGCGCGCCTTCGCTTCCGCCACCCGAGCCGCATCCAACGTCGTCGACACCTTGACCGTGCTCATGAGGTTCATCCTACCATGAGTAGGATGACTCGAGCGAACCGGGATGGCTGTCGAACGGCGCAACTGAAGAAGGGTCGTTCCGCGAAGCCCTCGATGCTCATGGTGGATGCCCAGACCGTCCGCGGCGGTCGAGCGGGTCCCACCTTCCACGAGAAGGGCGGCAGGGGCGGGCACACGAACGGCGCCAAGCGGAGCATCGCGATCGAGATCCTCGGGCTGCCGCTCGCGGTGCGCGTCGATGCGGCGCGACCCCACGTGTGAGCGTCGGCCGCGGGCTGCTGGTCGGGACGCTGCCGGTTCTCGGCACCGTCCGTGCCGTGGTGGCTGACCGCGGCGAGCGCGGGCTCGCGAAGATGGTGGCCCGCGACCACATCGCCCTCGACATCCTGTTCGCGCGACTTCGAGTGGTTGCCGACGTGAGGCGCCCGGTATCCATCGTCGAGCAGCCGCGGAATCGTCGCGCCCGATCGAGGGACCAGCCAGGATCGGCCGGCTGCTTCCTGGCCCTACCTTGCGCTCTCGAGGACCCGGAAGGAGACCGCCTCCATCACCCTGGCGATGTCGTCAGCGAAGGGTAGGCCATCAAGCTTCACGCCCTTGCGACGGGGTGAGAGGATCTCCACGCCGATGACCGAGCCATCGGCGGCGTAGTTGATCCCGCGCAGGTCATCGAGCCGGACCTGATGGTCCCATTCCTCGTCGCTGACCGTCAGGTAGGCCGCGTCGACGGAGGCGTCGTATTCGAGCATCAGGTCGATCATGGCTTCAAGCCCTTCCTGAAGACGGTGACCACCCGTCCGTCGTCGATGTCGACCACGTCGACCAGACCCTGGTCGCCGAACCAGCGCGTCCGGACCTCACGCGACTCGTCGTGCGCGGACGGCTCGGTGCTATCGGGGTCTTCGTAGGTCTCCTTGATCATCTCGAGGGAGATTCTCTCACGCTTTGTGATCCGCGACTCCGGCGGGCATAACAGCGGATTCTCCACCGAACGGCCCGGCTACCAGCGATTCCTGCAGCTGATCCGCAGCGGGTCGGTCACCGCCGTCTCGGCGTTCGACCAGTCGCGCTTCAACCGCAACACCGAGAACGACCTGGCCTTGCTCCGGGAGTGTGTCGCCCGGGGTGTGCGCCTGCTGATCGGCGATGCGCCCGAGTCGTTGATCACTTCGACCGGGAAGCTGACGTACAGCATGAAGGCCGCCGTCTCGGAACATTACCGCAACGAGCAATCCGACCGCATGAAGGCGATGTTCACGCGGACGTTCGAGCAGGGTGGGCATCGTGGCTCGGATCCGTTCGGCGACCGGACGGCCAGGGACCCCCTGGGGCGCGTGGCGCACCCGCGGCAGTTGGTCGCCTGTCCGGAGGAGGTGGCGGTCGTCCATCGCGTGTTCGAGGAGCTCCGAGAGCGACCGTTCTCGGAGATCAGCGACCGCTTCAACGATGAGAACATCCTTCGGCCCTCCCCTGGCCCCTGGAGCGCAGACGCTGTGAAGGTCATCTGGGATCGCCGCCTCCTTGACGCTGGCTTCGTCGTGCTCGGGCGTCGCCGCCTGGACCCACGCCCGGGCCGGCACGAGCCGATCATCAGCGAAGACCAGCTCAGGGATGCCACGGCGGGCGTGGAAGGGCGCAAGCGGGGCCGCGGCAAGCCGCCCAAGTCAAGGCGGACGTACCTCCTCCGAGGTCTGCTGTTCTGCTCATGCGGGACCCGGATGCGCGGCGACGCTCGGCTCGTGGGCGGTCGCGACCACCGGTACTACGCCTGCCCGGTCTCGGACGGCCGTGGCCGCTGGCTGGGGCCCGACGGTGAGGAGGTCCGCTGCGACGAGCGCCGCGTCCGAGCCGAGGTCGCGGAGCGCCTGGTGCTCGAGGCCGCTGCGAATCTTGGGCTGCCCGCCGAAGCCATCACGGCCGCCAGGGAGGAGCTCAGGCAACGCCTCCGGGTGCCGGCTCCGGGCTTGTCTGACCGCCAGCGCACCTCCCTCAAGGCGCGGCTCGACAAGGTGCAGGACATGTACGAGTGGGGCCATCTCCAGGAAGCTGAGTACCGGGCCAAGCGCGAGGATCTCGAGCGTCAGCTGCTGCTGCTGCTGCTGCCGGACCATGACAAGCTGGTCACCTTCGACCGCCATCGTGAGGTCCTGGTCTCGATGGCGGATAGCATCGCCATCGCCAAGCCGGCGCGGAGGCAGGAATTGCTGGGGATGCTCGTGGAGCGGATCGTGGCGTCCGGCCGTCAGGTCCGCGACGTCATCTGGACGCCCGCTGCGCGCCCGTTCTTCGGCGCTGACCGCGCCACGTTCGAGAACGGCGTTGTTGTTCTGGCGCGCCCGGAGGGACTCGAACCCCCGACCCTCTGATCCGAAGTCAGATGCTCTATCCGCTGAGCTACGGGCGCGCGACCGGTAGTATCGCATCCCGATGGAGCGTGGTGCTGCAGGCTGAGCTGGCAAAGTCCCCCTTCGGCCGCGGGTCGCCATGGTCCTTGACAGAGCGCCCGGACCCGACGATGCGCGGCAAGTGACGATCGGACGGCGAGACCATGTCGTTGAACCGGTGCGTCATGCGAGGGTGACATCACCAACGCACTTCTTCAACCAAGCTTGGGCTCGGCTTTGGAATGCCGGGAGCACGCGGTCAGCAGGGAGGACCTTGACACGAGCGACAAGCGTCGCGCCATCCAGCAGGCCTGCGTCCAGGAGCGCCCCGACGAATTCGTAGTCCTTCGTCCGACCAGCCGCCAGCTTCGCCGCCGCCAGGTCGCGCGGTTCGAGACACCAACCACGGCCGGGGTGCGCGCCTGGAGGACCGAACAGCACCTTCAGACCGTCATCGGGGATCACTCCGGTGGTCCCGGCCCGCAACCGCGGCCGCAGGTCCTCGACCCGTCGTTGCACGTCACGTGGCTGGCGCGCCGCTCGCGCTCGTCCGGAATCACAGCCGAATGGCCCATTGTGCCTCTGGTCCAGGAGGCGTAGCGTCGCCGCTCACGGGGACCGGCGCACTCGGCGCCCTATCGGACGCAGGAGTCCAGGCCCTCCTCAACTGGCCGGTGGCGGCCAGGAAGGTCAGCATGACACGCAACGCCGTCCACCCTCGCCCGGAGCACGCCCGTCACAGCGGCCGCTCCGGGAACGTCGCGTCTCCCCTTGATGGAACCGAGCGCTCGAGTCCCGAATCGACGGCCTCAGAGGCCCGCTACCGCGGCCTGCTGGAGGCCGCTCCCGATGCCATGGTCGTCGTCGACGCGGACGGCGCCATCGTCCTGCTCAATGTGCAGGCCGAACGCCAGTTCGGCTATCGGCGCGATGAGCTGGTGGGCCAGCAGGTCCGGACCATCATCCCCGTGGGGTTCGCTGAGCGCTTGATCGCAGACGGGACGCGTTCCGCTGCAGAAGCGCTCGCACAGCATATCGGGACGGGCATCGAGCTCACCGCCCTGCGCAAGGACGGCACGGAGTTTCCGATCGAGATCATGCTCAGCCCCCTTGAGAGTGCCGACGGGATCCTGGTGACCGCAGCGATCCGGGACATCTCCATGCGCCGCGAGGCGGAGCGACATCTGGCCCAGACCGTCGAGGAGCTGCGTCGCTCGAACGAGGAGCTCGAGCAGTTCGCGTACGTGGCATCGCATGACCTCCAGGAGCCACTCCGGATGGTGTCGAGCTACACGCAGCTGCTGGCGAAGCGGTACCAGGGCCGCCTGGGCGCCGACGCTGATGAGTTCATCGCGTTCGCCGTGGATGGCGCCAACCGGATGCAGCGTCTGATCCAGGACCTCCTGCGCTACTCGCGCGTCGGTACGACCGGTACGGAACCTGTCCTGGTGGACAGCGGGCTCGCGCTGGGCGAGGCCATGACCAACCTGGCGGGCGCCATCGAGGACAGCGGCGCGACCATCACCTGGGCCGGCCTGCCCGAGGTCATGGCGGACCACCGGCAGCTTGTGCAGTTATTCCAGAACCTGGTCGGCAACGCGATCAAGTACCACCGCGAGCCGAGCCCGTGCGTGTCGGTGGCCGCCACGCGGCAGGACGATGAGGTGTGGGCGTTCACCGTGACTGACAACGGACTGGGCATCGATCCGGCCTACTTCGAGCGCATCTTCGGGATGTTCCAGCGACTGCACGGACGCGAGGCGTACTCCGGCACCGGTATCGGTCTGGCGATCTGTCGCAAGATCGTGGAACGGCACGGCGGCGTCATCACCGTCTCCTCGGAGCTGGGCGTAGGCTCGACATTCTGCTTCACCCTACGGGCGGTCCTGGTCGCTGCCGAGTCCCAGCCATGACCATCGCCACCATCGACCTGCCGATCCAGGTCCTGCTCGTGGAGGACAGCCCGGGCGATGTCCGCCTGACGCGGGAGGCATTCCGCGATGCGAACACGCGCATCGTGATGCACGTCGCGTCGGACGGTGTGGAGGCGATGTCGTTCCTGCGCCAGGAAGGACCGCACCTCGATGCCCCGCGGCCCGACCTCATCCTCCTGGACCTCAACCTGCCGCGTCTGGATGGCCGCGAGGTGCTCGCGCTCATCAAGGCCGATGAGATCCTCCGGACCATCCCGACCATCATCCTGACCACGTCCGATGCGGAGGCCGACGTGGTCATGAGCTACCAGCTCCAGGCCAACAGCTACCTCAGCAAGCCGGTGCAGCTCGATCGCTTCGAGAGCCTCGTGCGGAGCATCAATGACTTCTGGCTCACCAAGGCGAAACTGCCCGCGAACCGGACGCTCCCATGATGACCCCGGGCATCACGACCCTGCTGGTGATCGAGGACAACCCGGGCGACGCACACCTGCTGCGCACGATGCTCCGCGATGATGAGACCCAGGACACCCATCTCATCCACGTCGAGTGCATGACTGACGCCGAGCAGCACCTGGCCCTCGAGAAGGTCGACATCATCGTGCTGGACCTCGGTCTGCCGGATGCCCAGGGCCTCGACGCCGTGCGGCGTGCGCACGCCGCGGCACCGCGGGTGCCGCTGGTCGTGGTCACCGGCACGGATGACGAGACACTGGCGTCGCTGGCTCTCCAGGAAGGGGCACAGGACTATCTCGTCAAGGGCCAGATCGAGCCCCGGAGCCTCCACCGAGCGCTGCGCTACGCCGTCGAACGCAAGGCCATGGACGACGCCCTGTTCGCCGAGAAGGAGCGCGCCGAGGTCACGCTCAGGAGCATCGGGGACGCGGTCGCCTGCACCGACCTCCAGGCGCGCGTCACCTTCCTCAACCAGGCCGCCGAGATGATGACGGGCTGGACGTCGGACGAGGCCCTCGGCCGTCCCCTCTCCGAGGTCTTCCTGGTCGTCGATGCCGAGACCGGCGCGCCGGTCGCAGATGCCACGGATCACCTTCCGACGATGTGTGTGGTGTCCCAGCGGCATGGCATCGAGATCCCGATCGAGACCTCGGTTGCTGCGATCCGCGATCGTCAGGGCCTGCCGATGGGTGCCGTGATCGTCGCCCGCGACGTGACGTCAGCCCGTGCGGCGGCCCTTGCCGCCGTGCACTCGGCGCAGCACGACTACCTGACCGGGCTGCCCAACCGGGTGCTGCTCAACGACCGCATCGGGCAGGCCATCGCCCTGGCCTCGCGCCGGAACGCCCAGGTGGCCGTGCTGTTCCTCGACCTGGACGGCTTCAAGCACATCAACGATTCGCTTGGCCACTCGGCCGGCGATCGACTCCTGCGCTCGGTCGCGGAACGCCTGGCGGGGGTCGTCCGAGGTTCTGACACGGTCAGTCGCCAGGGTGGCGACGAGTTCGTGGTCCTGCTGTCAGACATCCGGCGCCCGGAGGATGCCGCCATGACGGCTCGCCGGATGCTCGCTGCCATCGCGGAGGTCCACGCCGTGGACGACTCCGACCTGCATATCACGACGAGCATCGGCGTGAGCATCTTCCCTGACGACGGCCCGGACGCCGAGACGCTCATCAAGAATGCGGACACGGCGATGTACCAGGCGAAGGACCGCGGCCGGGACGACTACCAGTTCTTCAGGCCCGAGATGAACGCCCGGGCCGTCGAGCGGCACCTGATCGAGGAACACCTCCGGAGCGCGCTCGAGCGCGATGAGTTCTCGCTCAACTATCAACCCAAGGTCGACGTCGCGACGGGGCGCATCACGGGTGCCGAGGCCCTGCTGCGCTGGAATCATCCGACCCGCGGAGCCGTCGAGCCGGGCACGTTCATCCCGGTTGCGGAGGAGTCGGGCCTCATCCTGCCCATCGGTCGCTGGGTCCTCCGCGAGGCGTGCCGACAGGCGAAGGCCTGGCTGACGCAGGGATTGCCGCCGCTCACCGTCGCAGTCAATGTGTCCGCGATGGAGTTCCAGCACGAGGGATTCGTCCAAGGCGTGTTTCGCACGCTGGCGGACGCGGGGCTCGATGCCTCGTCGCTGGAGCTCGAGTTGACCGAAAGTGTGCTGATGAAGCGGGTCGAGGAGACGGGGCTCGTACTCCAGATGCTCAGGGAGCGCGGAGTGCGCATCGCCATCGACGACTTCGGCACGGGCTACTCCAGCCTGAGCTACCTGAGCCGGTTTCCGGTGGATGCGCTCAAGATCGATCAGTCCTTCGTGCGCCAGATCAGCAGTCCGGGTGCGACCACCACGATCGTGACCGCGGTGATCACGATCGCGCGGAGCCTCAAGCTGCGGTTGGTGGCGGAGGGCGTCGAATCCGCCGAGGAGCTGGCGTTCCTGCGCGCTCACCTGTGCGACGAAGCACAGGGGTTCTACCTGGGCCGCCCGATGACAGCGGTCGCGTTCGCCGCTGTGGTCGCTGCGAGCGCTGTCGCAGCGACGGATCCCGAACTGTCCGCGCCCGCGGGCCCCAGGATCGTCAACCCTGGCGACCGCCCCACGGTCTCCATGGCCCGATGATCGTTGCCGCTGCGTCAGCTCCGCGACGAAGGCGCGGATCACATCGACGACCGTCGCGTGCAGCCCTCATCTCCCTCGACGTCGCCACCGAGGTTCGCTCCTCGCGCTCAACCGAGTACGAATCGGACCGCAACCCAACCGTCAGGTCCGACGGGTCGCTCTCGCTGGCTGCTGACCTGACGATCCCGGATTGACGCCCACTCCAGACCGTCGTCGGACGATGTCGCGGCCAGCGAACCGGAGCCGTCTCGAACACCCGATTGATTTACGGTCGTAATCGTGCTACGTTCCGCCCGAACGGAACGGAGGGGCGAGGATGTCGCACAGCTACGGCGTCACCGGGCTCACGTCGTGGCTCCACCACCGAGACATGCGCGCCCTTGCCCCGAGCGCGCCTGTGAAGGACAAGGCGCCGGAACTCGTCCTTCACTCCGACGAGGAGGCGCTCAGATCCGCGGCCGCTATGGCGACAGCCCACGGGGTGACGCTGGAGTGACGGCGTCGGAGGCGCTCGACGCATCCCTCGCCCCCACGGGCGTCCGCGGCCGTGCGATGGCGTTCTTCGAGACTCGAGCGTGGCCGTACCTGTTCCTGGTGCCGGCCCTGGTGCTTGTCGGCGCCGCGATCCTGTATCCGCTCACCTCCGGCCTGTTGCTGAGCCTCCACAACGCCGAGCTGCTCAAGCCGGCACGGAATGGCTTCATCGGGCTGGAGAACTACCAGGAGTTGCTCGGCGACCAGGTCGCGTGGAATGCGCTGGTCAACACCATCGTCTGGGTGGGGGGCGGCGTGCTCATCCAGGTCACGGTGGGCATCGGCATCGCGCTGCTCCTCGATGGGCGCTATCGCGGCGTCGGGTCCGTGCGCGTGCTCGTGCTCCTGCCGTGGTTCCTGCCGTCGGTGGTGGTCGCCCACATGTGGGCGATGATGCTCGACGCGCGGTTCGGCGTCATCAACGACATCCTCGCCCGCGTGGGACTCCTGGGGACGGACCGGGCCTGGCTCGCGGAACCGTCCACGGCATTGCTGACGGTCATGGTGGTCGAGCTGTGGTGGTCCGTGCCGTTCTTCGCCCTGTTCCTCTTGGCGGGGTTGCAGGGCATCCCTGATGACCTCGTCGATGCCACCCGGGTCGACGGCGCGTCGTCGGCCCAGCGGTTCCGGTACCTGACCATCCCGTTCATCCAGCCGGTGATCGTGGTCGCGACGGTGCTCCAGGTCATCCGGCTCACCAACTCCCCGGACCTGCTGAACATCCTCACGGGCGGTGGGCCTGGGAGGGTCTCGATGACGCTCTCGCTCTATGCCTACCGCACCGCCTATCAGAAGTTCGACTTCGGCTACGCCTCGGCGATCTCGGTGGTGCTGTTGGTCGGCCTGTCCGTCTTCGCCGTGGTCTACATCCGCCGCTCGGGCGTCGTCCAGTGACCGCGGCGACGGTTGGCCGACCGCGGCGTTCGACAGCCGGGCGTGTCCGGCATGTCCTGCCCCTCGCCCTGCTGACGGGCGTGGTGCTCGCGATCGCGATCCTGCCGCTCGTCTGGATCCTCCTGACCTCGCTCACGCCGGAGGCGGAGATCATCGATGGGCCAGCCTACGTGCCGACCCAGCTGACGGTCGACAACTACACCACGGTCTGGCGGCGGGGTGATTTCCCGGACCTGATGCTCAACAGCCTCATCGTGTCCGGGCTCACGGTCGCGATCTCGCTCGCGGTCGCACCACTCGCCGCGTACAGCCTGTCCCGACACCGCTATCGGGGTCGGACGTTGGTGTTGCTCCTGTTCCTGTCGATCCGGATGTTCCCGTTCCTGCTGATGCTCATCCCGGCCTACATCATCCTCCGGGACCTGGGGTTGCTGGACAACCGGTTCGGGCTCGCGCTCGCCTACACGACCTTCGCCCTCCCCGCCGCAGTCTGGTTCATGAAGACATTCTTCGATGCTGTCCCGACGGAGATCGAGGACGCCGCACGCATCGACGGGTGCTCCCGGCTCGGCGTGTTCTGGAGGGTCGTGCTGCCGCTCTCGCGCCCCGGGCTCATGGCCACCGCCGTCTTCCTCGGCATCGGCGCATGGAGCGAGTACCTCTTCGCATTGATGCTCACCACCAGCCGCGGCAGCCGCACCTGGCCCGTCGGCGTGTCCCTGCTCGTGGGCGAGTTCCAGCTGCCGTATGGACAGCTGGCCGCGACGGGCGTCATCACCGTCGTCCCCATCCTGATCGCCTACGCGTTCGTGGGGCGGAACATGGTCCGCGGACTGATGGGAGGCGCGATGAAGGGTTGAGGTCCGGCTGTCAACGACGAACAGAAGTCCTCGGAGGAATCAACGCATGATTCAGGACAGGAACCGATTTCGCGGCGGCATGCGCCGTGGAACGGTGACCGCGGGCCTCGTCGCGGCGCTCGCCGCAGCGACGGTGCTGGGTGCGGGCGCGGTCGCGCAGAGCCCCGCCGTCAGTGGTGACATCACCTACTGGCACCACTTCACCGAAGAGAACGAGATGAAGGGCCTCGAGCACGCCGAGCAGGTGTTCGAGACGGACAATCCCGGCGCGGTCGTCACGTCCGAGACGGTGCCGAACCCGGACTACATGACCAAGGTCGTGACCGCGGTGCAGTCGGGGCAGCGCCCGGATACCGCCATGATCTCCGTCGACCGGCTCGCAGACATGGTGGAGATGGGCGCCGTGCTACCCATCACCGATCGGGTCAAGGCCTGGGAGCACTACGGCGACTTCTCCCAGGCGGTCTGGGACGGCATCACCTACAACGGCGAGATCTACGGCATCCCCGCGTTCTCGTTCGTGGACGTGCTCTTCTACCGCTCGGACTGGTTCGAGGAGAAGGGCCTGACCCCGCCGACGAACTGGGACGAGTTCCAGGCGGCGGCGATCGCGCTCACCGATCCCGCACAGGGCCGCTACGGCTTCGCGCTCCGCGGTGGCGCGGGTGGCGCCGGCTGGGCGATGAAGGTGCTCGAATCCTTCGGCGTCACGTGGCTCGATGACAGCGGGCAGCCGGCCATCGACCGGGACACGCTGATCAGGGGCCTCACCTACTACACCGACCTCGCCACCACGCACCAGGCGGTCCCGCCCAGCACCGCGGGCGATGGCTACAGCGAGACCGTCACGGGCTTCAAGACCGGCGTCACGGGGATGCTGTTCCAGAGCACCGGGGCGCTCGCGGACATCAGTACCGGCCTCACCGCTGGTGAGCAGTTCCTATCGGCACCCATGCCGTCGGGCGACGGTGGCCCCTCCGGCCGCATGTCCGCCCTCTACAACGGGATGATGTCGGACGCGAACGCCGACGCGGCCTGGGCATGGCTGACCCATTGGGGTCGCGCGGACGCCCAGATCGACTTCACGAAGGCGACCGGGTACTTCCCGCCGGGCACAGAGGCCCAGCAGGACCCGTTCATCGCCAACGATCCGATCATGGCACCGGCTGCGATGGCTGCCGCTGCGGGCGTCCCCGAGACGCAGTTCGCGGGTCTTCCCGGCTTCCAGGCGGACGTGCTGCTGCCCGCCCTCCAGGAGGTGCTGACGGGACAGAAGACCGCCGAACAGGCCGCCGACGACATCATCGCCGGCCTCGCTGACGCGGTCAGCTGATCGACCCGGGCCGTCCGCAGCACCTGCGTGCACGACCCGAGCGACGAGCCCAGCCGGTCACCGTTCCGAACGTGTGCCCGGCTGGGCTCATCCATGCGCAGAAGAAAGGAGTCACCGCATCCATGGCCAAGAAGCAGCTCATCTACCGGATGGAGGACACCACCCGGATGATGGACGGCATCCCGCACCGGGGCAAGGAGGCAGGCGTCGGAGGGCCGGGCGCCCAGTGCGTGCGCGCCGGCAACCATGTCTACATCACCGGGCAGACGGGTTTCACGCTCGACGGCGAGCTCAAGTTCCCGTATGACGCGGCGGGCCAGACCAAGCTCGCCTGCGACAACATCAAGCAGCTCATGGAGATGGCGGGCGGCTCCATGAGCGACATCGTGCGCTATGTCATCTACACCACCGACCGGGCGTACCGTGAGACGGTCTACCCGATCTGGAAGACCTACTTCGACTTCCCGCCTCCGGGGACCGGCCTCATCGTCGATGGCCTCGCGCGCCCGGAGCTCGTCGTGGAGATCGACTGCTGGGGGTTCATCGACGACCCGGACTGAGCAGCCCTACCCCGCCGCGCCGTTGCCTGGTGCACGCGGCGCGGCCGCCGACGATCGCTGGCCGACGTTTCGGGGGTCGTCGCGTCTGGCATCATCCGCCGGTGCAGCACCACCTCGCGCCCGTCATCGCGTCCGTGGAGGCCGCGGCCGCCGACCTCCTGACCGGCGGCGCGACCCCCGGTGTCGCCGTCTCGATCGTCCAGGGCGGGTCGCTCGCGTGGAGTCGCGGCTTCGGGCTGGCGGACCCCTTCACGGGCCGCCCGGCGACCGCCGACACCCCCTTCCGCATCGCGTCCGTGACCAAGCCATTCACGGCCAGCGCGGTGCTGCAGCTGCGTGACGAGGGTCGCCTGGCGCTCCACGACCCGCTCGTGACGCACCTCCCGGAAGCGCGTCGGATCGGTGACCCGTTCGGCGTGCTGGAGCGCATCACGATCGGCCAGGTGCTGGTCCACCTTGCGGGGCTGGAGACGGATGTGCCCTCCGACGTGGGCTCGCCACCGGGCCTGACCCAGCATGAGCTCCTCGCGCGCCTCCCCGAGGCGAGCCTGGTCCGGCCGCCGGACACCCGCTGGCACTACTCCAACCTGGGCTACGAACTGCTCGCGATCCTCGTCGCGCGCCTCAGCAGGGAGCCCTACGCCGACCGGCTGCGACGCACCGTCCTGGCTCCGGCCGGCCTGACCGAGACGGCCTACCACCCGGGCCCGGCGCTGGCCCGACGCCTGGCGGTCGGGGCGATGACAGGCCCGACCACCGGGACCTGGGACCGGGCGCCCGACGTGGACTCCGACCACCTCCTCGGCGATGGCGGGCTCTGGTCCACGGTGGACGACCTCGCCCGCTGGATCCACGTCCAGACCCTCACGACCGACGCCGACCGCCGCGGCGACGGACCTCGGGTGCTGGACGGACCATCGCTCCGCGAGCTGCAACGCCCGCTCGCGCTGGTCGATCTCGACGGCTGGGGGTCGGCGCAGGGTCCCGGCTGGGCGTCGTTCCGGGTGGACGAGGATGCGTGGCTGGGCCATACAGGCTCGTTGCCCGGCTACCGTGCGCTGATGCTGTTCCGGCCCGACGAGGGGATCGGCGCCGCGGTCCTCACGAACGGAACCGCACGGCCGACGGCCATCGCGCACACCGCGTGCCGCCAGCTCCTCGCCGCATATCGGGCCACGGCGGCCCTCGCCGACGCGGATCCGCCATCATCCGCCACGGGCACCACGACGGCCTCGGGCAGCGGGTCGGGGCCGCAGGGCACCTGGCACGCCTCCGCCCTGGGCATCACGCACACGATCGCGCGTCGCGACGGCCGCCTCCTGCTCCTCGACGCGGGCCAGGACCCCGCCGCGCTGGAACCCACCGGCACCCCCGACGAATGGCGGGTCGCCGGCGACGGACCAGCCGCCGGCGAACGGGTCCGCCACGTCGCGGCCGGACCGGGCGGCCGCGAGGTGCTCCAGGTGGGCGGATGGCCCTTCACCCGCACGGACTGACCGGCGGCGGCCGCGCGACGGGCAACCGGCGCAACCCCACCGCGAGCGGCTCCTCGCGCACGGTCACCCGGTACCACTCCCCGACCGTCGCCTGGAGGACGCGCCGGAGCCCATCCACGCTCTCCGCGAGCTGCGCAGCGGAGATGATCACGGTCGCCCGCGGGCTGTGGGGCGTGAGGCGCGGGTCATCGTGGCGGACGCGCACGAGGCGGCCACGCCACGGAACGACGAGAGGTTCAGGGTCCGGCATCGGATGGCCATCGTCGGCCCGGTCCGTGCCAGCTCTCGCGGCGCGACCCGCCCTGACCAGCGCCCCCGACCCCACGCCCCGTGGCGGCTACGATGGGGCGACGGCGAACCTCCTCCCACACGGGGTCATCCGCCGCGCCTGAAGGATCCGCCCTGACCCGCTCCATCGCCTGCCGTACCGCCATCGCCTCGCTCCTCGTCGCGACCGTCGCCCTGCCGTCCATCGTCGGGGCCCAGTCGGCCGCCCCCAGCGCCTCGGGCGACCCGGGCGCGCCCCCGGAGGCATGGGCGGCCGCGGTCTGCACCGCCGACGCCCGCATCGAGCAGGCCCAGCCCGCCATCGTGGCCGTGGGCCAGTCCGCGCTCGCGGGTGACGCGGACGGCGTGGCCGTCGCCGCCATCACGGCGGGCCTGCTGGGCGACGAGGCCCTGCGGGCCCTGGAGGCCGTGACGGAGCCCTGGGGTCCCGGCA
>Ga0105047_10007818_pt1 | contig 17960 bp, 14 predicted proteins | sample MAT04_FD_78384 | JGI IMG/M metagenome (GOLD analysis project Ga0105047, IMG submission 78384) | Freshwater microbial communities from Lake Fryxell liftoff mats and glacier meltwater in Antarctica - MAT-04 (megahit assembly) | ecosystem: Environmental > Aquatic > Freshwater > Ice > Liftoff...
ATTCCAGTTCCGAGCGATCTCTCCCCGGCCGACGATCCGAGGCGTGCACTGATGTCGCCGCCCCGGTTGGCCGTAGCCGGACGGCCCCGCGTGCTCACCAGCCCGTCCGACATCCCGGTCATCGAACGACTCGCCGCGTCGGGCAACCTCGGCGTGAGGTGGGTCACCGTGCTCGAACCGATCCCGACGGACCGCATCGCCGACCGCTACGCCCGCCTCAGTGCGCTGTCGAGCTCGCTCGCCGAGGAGGCGAACCGCACCATCCGACGCACCGAGCTCGAGACGCTCACCTTCACAGACCCCACCGCCGAGCGCTTGGGTGCGCTCGTCGCGGAGGACACCCGCCACGCCGAGCGTGCCCTGCTCGAGGGCGGGTTCGTCGCCGTGAGCTACCTCGTCGAGCGAGACGGCGACGCCCGCGATGCTCGCGGCTCCCTGGCGGCCGCCGCCGGCGTGATCGGCGAGCAGGGTCGCTCCCGTGCGACCCCGTCACCACTCGACGGCGCCGACCGAGCCGGGCTTCCCGACACCCACGCCCGTCCGCTCCGGATCCTCCCGTCCGACGGCAGATACCCCGCGTCCTTCCTGTCATCGTCAGAGATCGCCTCGCTCATCCAACCGCCGCTCCACGACACCGCGGGACTCCCCTGCCGCCGCTGGGCCCGCTTCGACGCCCGACCCGAAGCACTCCACTCAGGTGGTGCGATGATCACCATCGGCCACACCCCCGACGGTCGGGTCGTGCATCTGCCCGCTGACCAGCTCGTGACCCACGCGCTCGTCGCGGGGGTGACGGGGGCCGGCAAGTCGACCCTGTTGCACGCGATCCTCGGCCAGGCCGGCGTGCCATTCCTCGTCATCGAGCCGACGAAAGACGAGTACCGGCACTTCGCGATCCCGAACCTCGCGGTGTGGCGAGTCGGTGCTCCGGGGGCGGCGCTCACCTGGCAGCTCAACCCGCTCGAGGTTCCCGCCGGCACACCGATCAGCACGCACATCGGTCATCTGAACCAGCTGTTCCGAGCGAGTCTCGGTCTGTTCGCTCCGCTCGGGTTCGTGGTCGAGATGGCACTCCAACGCTCCTACGAGGAACGGGGCTGGGACCTGGCCAGCGGCACCAATCCCAACATCGGAATCGACGATGCCCTGGTGTGGCCCACATTGACCGAGCTCGTCGACCACGGCGGCCGGGTCATCGACGATCTCGGCTACCGCGGCGAGATCGCCGCGAACCTTTCCGCCGCACTTCGGGCGCGACTCGGAATGTTGACGACCGGCCCACTGGGCCGCACGTTCGACACCGAAGCGACGTTCGATGCGGCAAGGCTCCTGGGGCAACCCACCGTCGTCAACCTGGACCTCGTTGCCGATGACGATGCCAAGGCCTTCGTCATCGGGCTGCTCCTCATCCGGGTCAGCGAGGCGCGGCGCGGCCAGCACAGCCGCTCGCTCCGCCACCTGCTCGTGCTCGAAGAGGCCCATCGAATCCTGGGCAACGGCGCCGGGTCACAGAGCAACAGCGCCGAGACCGGCACGGTCGACCCTGCCGGGCACGCGACCGAGCTCTTCGCCGGTCTGGCCGCCGAGGCCCGGTCCGCGGGGCAAGGACTCATCTTCGTCGACCAACGGCCAAGCTTGCTCTCGGGCGCCGTTGCCAACACGGGGACGAAGCTGGGACTCCGCACCGTCGACACCGACGACAGGGACATGCTCGCCCGCTGCATGAGCATGACCGAGGCGCAAGCCGACCACCTCACTGCGCTTCCGGTGCACCGAGGCGCACTGTTCTGGGAAAGCATGGACCGGCCGGTGCTGGTCGACCTTGTCGCGCAGTACTTCGACGCCGATGTATCACCCGCCCCCGCGGATCCCCGCCCGCCGTATCGCTTGCCCACGGACCCGGTCCTGAAGCGGGCGATTGATCGGCTCGTGCGCACCGCCCCTCAGCGAAGCGGACCGGTTCGTGAGGAAGTTCGCCGCCTGGTCGGCCGCCGTTTGCCGCCTTCCGCCCAGGAGTCGGGCGTCGCCGGCGTCGAGCGGCGGCTTGTCGAGGACGCCGTCGATGCCCTGGGTCGGGTCCGCCGCTGGCCACCGGCCACACGCGCCGCCGCAACCGATGCCGTGATGGCCTCGCGTGACGTGCCCGAACACCCCTCGAGGCTGCTCGTGGATGGACGCCAACTGTGCCTCGCCTGTGAGGCGGTGTGTCCATCGGGCGGATGCATCGCCGGCGAACTCGCCGAAGCCCGCGTCCGTGTCCTGCGTTCCGATCCTGCCGTCTCACTCGGTACCATCCTCCAGGATCCCGAGCGTGCTCGCCGTCGGCTGCGGCGCGAGACCCAAGGGCTCCTCGGTCGAGGACCAGCGGTCGCCGCAGACGACTCCGACGAGCTCGACATCCGCGTGTCTGCCTGCCTCGTCGCTCGCGCGCTCGACGAGGTCACGACCTCTGAGACCGTCGCGTCGGTACTCGAGGAGCTCCACCTGGGCACCCCCGATACGGGGACGACACGATGAAGACCGGCGACACCTCGAAGGGTGCATCGCACGAAGCCGCCGATCGCGTCGGCGATCGGGGCCCCGACACATCAACGGATCGAAGCACGGATGCCATCGACTGGAACAGACTCGACAAGCTTCTCGATCGAGGAACCCCGGTCGAGTCCGACCGCCTCTCGCGCGATGTCCCGGAAGTCCCCGAAGCCGATCGGCCCGGTGAAGGCATCCGGTCGGATCGGACCGGGGACGCCCCGCTTATCGAACGTGACGGGACCGATCATCTCTACCCGGACCTTGAGTCCGTCCCGCTCCACGAGCTCTACCCGTCGCGCTTCACGAAGGAGGGCCGGCTCGACGAGATCACACTCCAGCGAGCACGATCCCGCAGCGACGACCCAAAGGACTGGGTTCCCCTGGTCAATCCCCACCTCCTTGACGACGTCGCGGCCGGTCGGCCGGAGCACACCAAGAACTGCGCGGACTGCTCACGTTCGGTGCAGGAGACCCTCGACGGCAAGGCGCGGGTGGCCCACGGACTCGACCCCGAGGGGCTCGGCTACGACGGCGACGAGCCCGCGTACGGTGAGCAGGGGTGCTACACCGAGCGGTGGGCCGGCCGCCCCTCCGACGCGACCAGCTACGAGGAGATCCAACGACAGCTGCAAAGCGGCGACAAGAGCGCGATCGTGTTCGGGGACGGCCCCTATGGCGGTCACGCGTTCAATGCCATCGAGCACGACGGCAAGGTCCTCTACGCCGACGGTCAGACCGGCGAAGTGTCTGACTGGGCGCCGGCGCATCTTCGGGAGCAGTTCCCGAACGTGAAGGCCATCTTCTTCGAACGCACCAAGCCAGCCCCGGGAGACGAACCATGACCACCGAGCACGAAGCACTCGCCGTCGCCCGCGACGCCTTCGCCGACGAGATCGGCGAGCGGCCCGACCCCGTCATCGACGCCCACGCCGTCGACGGCGGCTGGCGGTTCAAGCTGCGACGTGCGCCCCACGGTCCGCTCGGGGCAACCGACGTCCTCGTCCGCGCTCGGGATGGACGGGCGTTCACGATCCCGTCCGCGGCGCCGCCCGCGCTCGTCGCCCGCGTGATGAGCGTCGCGGACGGCTCGCCGGACGCCTGATCCAGCGGAACGCGACTCCGTCCGTCAGGTCATGTCAGCAGCGCCGCCCCTCCTGGAGGAGCACCGAGCAGAGCCCAACGACTGAGCATCAATTGCCATGGTACCCAACACCGACATCAACAGAATCCGCGAACTGGTAGCCGAAGGCCGCCAGGTCCACACCGATGCGCAGGTCGCACAAGAACGGCTCACGCCATCGGTCATCCCCGATCCCGGGGAGCGACGAGCGGCAATCGCAGCTGTGGAACTCGGAGTCGCTACCCGCCTCGGTTCCACTGAACCGGGTACGGACCCGCCCGATCCACAGTCGTTGGTGGCCGCCCTCACCGCGGAGGGATTCGCTGATCTACCCGCCGCGCACGCGGTGGCTCTCTGGGCATCCGTCTTCGGTGTCACTTTCGGCGTCCTTGTACCGGAACGGCTCACCGCGGGACACGACGCCGGCGTCAACGCCGTGGCGTGGAGTCCCGGCGGCGAAGTGATTGCGTCGGGCACCGACCGAAGGATCTGGCTCTGGAACCCACAGGCGGGTTCCCTCATCAGATCTATCGACACAGGAGGGGCGTCCATCACTTCTCTGTCCTGGTGCGGCGACGGGACTCGCTTGGCATCGGGCGACGTGGACGGTGCCGTTCTGATCTGGGACACCTCTGCCGGTCGAAAGGTCCAGTCGTACCGGGCCCCCGAGGAGATCTGGTCGGTGGCATGGAAGCCCGACGGAACGCAGGTTGTGTGGGTCTGCTCGAACAGTGTCACGTCCGCACCTCCCGACGAGCTTTCCCGGGCCCGGGAGATCATTCAGACCGTCGGCGACGCCCCCTTCGACGAAGCCGCGTGGAGTCCGACCGGCAACGCCGTCGCCGTCACCACACTCGAGTCCATCCTGATCATCACGACTGACGGCATCGTGGTCGAGCTCACCTCGACTGACGCTCCTCGCTCGCGTCCGACGTGGAGCCCTGATGGACGATACGTGGCGTCCGCCCTCGAGAGCGGAGCGATCCAGGTGTGGGATGCCGCCACCGGTGCCGAAGCCGGACACCTGTCGATCAACGAGATCGTGTTGATCGACTCCCCCGTCTACTCGCCAGCCGGTGCCTACCTGGCAGTGGCCGCCGACCCGAGTGACCTGCTCGTGGTCGACCTCGAACGCAGACTCGTGTACGCGCCCACGCGCCCGCCTACTGCGATGCCAGCAAGCGGACGGCCGTGCTGGAGCCCGGAAGGCGACCGTCTCGCCGTTCCGATCGGCGCCGCGATCCAGACCTGGGTGTTCGTGCGCTCGTCCGAACGCGGCGGCGAGCCACCGCCCCGATCGGGTTGACGCTGATGTTCCTCGACGACCGAACACGCCGCTCGGAGAACGATCACCTTTCTCTTCGACGCGGCTTTCTGTCGTCCGTCAAGCATCGGTGAGCGCGCCGACCGAAGGAGGTGGTGTCCGTGGGAGGGCGATAACCGACTCGGAAGTCAAGGCGGTCCACTGGCCGCCTTGACTTCGGTAGCGCACCTCGCGACGAACGGTGATCGGTTCTGCCGCCCGTCTGCGTTCGTTGTTGCGTCGGGCACGGAAGGGTCCGATCCAGTGGACTCGAACGGAAGGGAAGGTCGCTCAGATGCCACAGGAGTACCAACGAGGATGCAAGAAGAAGACGTGGAGCGTGAAGTGCGCACGCTGCCAGGGCTGGGGGTACCGCCACATCCCCTCGCGGGCAAGTTGACCTGCTCTCAATGTCGGGATCGGGCTGGGTCTGCGAATCCTGCTCGATGCCGTACTGAAGCCGACCTCCATCGCCTCCGACGAGCTCGATGCAACCGTCCGTCAAAGTCCGACGGATCGAGCGCGAGATCGGAGACCCATGACCCACGACCGTGAACGAAGCAAGACCAAGAAGCAGGCCATCGCGCGGGAGGCGTCGGCGATCGTGTCGTCCACCGACTGGAAGAAGACCGGCGACCAGTTCCGCTCGCTCCTCGAAGAGTGGAAGTCCGCCGGCCACGCCGGGCCCGACGAGGAGCGCCTGTGGCGCGAGTTCCAGTCGGCCCGCAACAAGTTCTTCGACCGACGGAAAGCCCACTTCGACAAGCTGAACCGGGAGCGGGAGGCCGCCAAGCACGCTAAGGAACAGCACGTTCGGGACGCGCAGCGGCTCGCCGAGAGCTCGGACTGGAAGGGTGCCGGCGACGGGTTCCGCAGGCTCATGGACCGTTGCGAGCAGGTCGACAAGGAGCGCCGCCAGCGTCTTCACGACGCTGGGTTCCGTGTGAACCAGCAGCTCGACACGCTCCGCGTCGCCATCTCGCGGGTCGAGAGCGCTCGGGCAAGGGCTCGCGCCACCTACGTGCACAGCGGGCCTCGCGCCGCCGAGATCGTGCGCAGCATCAACCACCGCGTGGCCGACATGGACCGCAAGCTCGACGACATGCGACGACATGCGACGACGTGAGCGCGAGCTCGAGGCTCGGCGCCGAGACATCTTGGCCAAGCTGAGCTGATCCGACACGCGGCGGTGGGGGCGGGGCCGAAGCCCCGCCCCGCCGTCACTCACTGGGCTCCCATGCGATCACCCCCTTCGGTCTGGCCACCACGGTCTGACGGACGACGTGCCGTTATCGCGCAGTTCTCGCCCATGACGCCGCTCAGGGGACTGATCACAGATAACCCGGGGGCTCCGAGCGGTCGGTTCTGTCAGCGGCCCACTTCAGGCGAACGTCCTCGGGTCGGACCAAGGCGAGCTCGTCGGCCGACGGCGTGCTCCCCGCTTCATGCATTCGCCGTGCGTGAGAGCGGAGCGTCTGGGCGACCAGCGCTTCGAGGTGATGGCCGTTGGGGACCGCTCCGACAGCGAGAAGGCCATCCAAGGCCGCGTCGACGGCCGCACCACACTCCTCGCGCGACCGACAACGGACCTCGGTGAGCCGACGGTGACATCGCGTGGAGTTGCGCTCGGGTGAGCGTGAAGAGCTCCTCGACGATGAGGGTCTGCACCGACTTCACGTGTTGCTCGACTTCTGCGATCTCACACCATGCTATGACGAACGGCTGCGGCCCCCACCCGGTGACGGTTGAACCCGGCGCGCGAGCGTGGGCGGGCCGATCGCCCGCCCACGCTCGACCGCGCTCACCATCCGCCCATGTGGACCCACCCCCTCTCGATCTCAGTCCGTCCGGAATGGGCTGACAGACGAGGCGCGACGGTCAGCTGCGGCGGAGTCAGGACTTCCTTTGGCACACGCCGGCGTTCACAAGGATGTCGATCACGTCGGGATCATTAGGCGGAGCAAGGGACTCCGTCATGGCCCACGAGATCTGCTGTCGCGCCCATTGCGGACGGGTCATCCCTGGGTGGAACGCCTTGGTCGCACCCTTCGCGTCCACCAGCTTCTTGGCCAGCCGCACGACGTCCCGACGGGCACGCAGCTGCGATCCGGGACGCCTGAACCGAGGCAGGATCTCGATCAGGCGGACGAGCTCCTCAGCCGTGGTTCGACGGCCCTCTCGACGTCGCACGTCTGGCAGCAGCTGGTCGTTCGCATCGATGAGCGCGAGCTCTGCCTCGATGGCGTGCAGCGTGAACTCGGTGTGTGCGTTCTTGCCGAGCTGTTCGCGCAGGCCGAGGGCGAGCTCGGCGCTCACCAGGGCCGACCTGAGATGAGGTCGACGCCTGGCCGTCGCGATCTGGGCCGGTGAACCGGCGGCCACCTGATGTGACCGCGCCAAGGACTTGGCGGAGGACCACACATCGGAGCGAAGGTTGTGAAGCATCTCCGCCTCAGCGTCCATTGTGTCGTCGAGGCGTGCCTGCCGACTCGCAAGCGTTGCTTCGTGGACCCGCACCGCTTCAGCGATGAGCGCTTCCTGCGTTCGATCGAGTGCGTAGACGCGGGTCAGGAACAGACCGAGCGCGGCGTGAGCCCTGTCCTTGGCCCGCCGTTCATCGAGCGAATCGCCGAGCAACTTGTCGCGCAGGGTCACGACGACACGCTGCAAGGCCAGGCTCTCGACGGTCCTACGTGAGAGTCGCACGGCCTGCGCGAAGTCCGCGAGCGCCGTGATGGACTCGGCGACGCGATCGCCACCCGACCTCCGCCTTCGCCTGACGGCCGTGGCGTACCGAGCTGCGAACGCCTCGGCCTCTCTCACCGTTTCGAACGTCGTTGGTGGATGCCTCACACGGAGCAGCGTGCAGTAACCCTTGATGAGCTGGGTTCGCTGGGCCAGGAGGAGCGGGTAGTTCTCCTGCTTGCGGGTGACGTCGCCGATCCGGTTCAGCACATCGACATAGTCGGCAGGCGCCACGCCGACCTCGATCGCGTGGCTGATGACGCTGTCCGCGTGCGGCGCGATCTCCGCGGCCCTACGGCGCGCCGCCGCGGTGCCGACGTCGCCGACACAAGAGTTGAGCGTGGCGATCAGCGACACCACGGCGGCCGGCCACTCCGCCGGGTCGATCGCTGCGAGGAGCGCGCGGCGACGCAACTGGTGCTGCGTCCAGCGCTGGCCGGACCCGTCGACGTAACGGCGACGCACCAACTCGTCGCGAAGGTCGCCGTCAGGGATGACCGCCTCGAACAGGTCGTTCGGGAACCACGTGTCGGCGAACCACGCCAGCGACGCAACCAGTCGACATCCTCCGGGATGTGCCACCTCGAGGTCACGCAGCTCATCGCGGAGATCGCCGCTCGCCTCGATCGCGACGGCATCGGCTACGACAGTCAGCGCGAGATCCGCGTCGGCGGCCGCACGATCGGCGATCTCCTGGCACCAGATCGGCACGCAATCGACCATCCGTGCGGCCTCGAGCGCTTGGCTGCGGTCCGGGCGGCCCGACGCGGCGACGAGGAACTCGGCCGCAACGTCCTCGGGCCACGCCGCAACGGTCACCATCTGTATCCCCGGGGCCGCAACGTCCGAGACGGTCGATGCGACGACCACGATCTGTTGGCGCGGCCCGAGCACAACTTGCGACAGACGTGCGAGGTCGGAATCTTCGAGGTGATGGATGCCATCGAGCACCAGCAGCAGTGGGTCTCGCGCGGTGGCTGCGTAGTAGTGCACAAGTGCCGTGAGGCGTGTATCCAGCGACGCTTCCTGGTCTGCGTCATCTCGGGGCGGCAGCCGAGCGAAGGCCCGACCGATGACCGAACTGAGCGTGGCGTCGCCCACGGCATCTTCGGACATCGTTCGCCGCGTGTCGATGAGACCACAGGACACGAGCCCCGTCTGGAGCCATCCCGTCAGATGGCTCTTGCCCACGCCTGGCGGGCCGACCACCACCGTGACGCCACCGTCGGCAAATCTCTCGGACAGCGAAGCTGCTTCAACGTCGCGTCCATGAGGAAGTCCACCGTCGAGATCGGTGAGTGACCGAACGAGCTCGGTGAGGTGCGGGACCCGAGTCTCACTGACGCTCGCGAATGCCCCCGCGGCACCGTGGTCCGTCCGCAGCAACGCGGGGAGCTTCTGGGCCTTCGCTCGGGCTCGCGCGGGCTCTTGAGGAAGGTCGAGCCTCACGTAGGCCGAGCAGATGTCGTCGAGGTCGCCCCAGACGGTCTTCTCCAAGATGGCCGCCACACGCGGCTGGGGCGGCCCCCACAAGCGGTCCCGGTAGGCCTTCGAATCCGTGGTGAAGCGCGAGGTCGCATCGTCCCAGCGCAAGCCTGTCGCCTCGGCGAATGCGTTGTTGACCGCTCCACGGAAGCCCTGTGCGTCACCGTCGAGCCCGTCACGCCACCGTTGGTCATCCACCATCTGCGCGAGGCGGGCGAGGCGGGCGAGGTCGGACCACCACCGTCTCCCGAGGTCGACGCGTCCCACGTTCCGGCGTGCCACCGACGAGCCGGCGGCACCCCGCATGGTCACCACGCCCTTGACCACCGTCGCAAGGGTCAGGCCCTTGTCCGCCAACCTCTCGCGCACCTTGGCCGCGTCGAGCGGCGAAGCCGTCCCGTGCGCGGCGAGCGCCACACAGGATTCGATGAGCGACGTCTTGGCGTTCTCCCGCAGCGGAGTCCCCGCCTCCGGGGGATCGGACAGGACCGCCAGCAGGTTCCTCGGCGGGTTGTTCGAGGGCATCGCTAGCACAGGGTAGGCCGCGGCGGGGCGCTCTGGCTGTGGTTCGGTCTGGAAGCCTTGACTTGAGGAGGCGGTCGTCGACCGCTTCCGCGGCCGCACGGGCGGAACCGTCCTCGAACGGGGGTGCGCGTCGCGCGTTGCAGGAGGACGATGGGGACATGGACGCAGAACCCCTTCGGCTCGCATGGCTCGAAGCGTCGCGCCCGTTCACCGCAGATCAGAACCGTGGGATCGCAACGGGCCCAGATCTGGTGTTCACACCGGGAGCGGGCCGCGTCGGAGTGACCGCGGTGCACGGCGTGGTGCACCAACGACGCGGCCACGTCCGTCAAGCAGAGGTGAACACCGCCGCGCTCGCGGTCGTGGCCAACCAGGTGATCGGCGCGAGCACCCTCGTCGTCGCCAAGACGCTGCTCATCGAAGACGCCAACCGCAACGCCGAGCATCCCGCGCGTGTCGCCGCGCTGGCCCACGGGCTCTGGGGTACGGATCGTGTCGCCATCGATGTCCACGGGCAGACGGACCGGCCGGTCGACCTCGTGCTGTCTTGGGGTGGCATCGACTTCGAGGCGAGCCCGGGTGAAGCGTTGGCGCGACGACTCGCGACCGGGTTCGCGGCGGCGGGATTCCCCATCGACCTGGGTGGCCGAACGACAGGGTTCGCGGCGGCGGGACCGACCATGACCAGGGCGGCGGCAGAGTCGGGGACGGCAGCCGTGCAAATGGAGATCTCCCGGCGCTGCCGGACGTTCGCACAGGGCTCTGACCGGGGAAGGGTTGCCGCCTTCATCGCAACCTTCCTCACGCTGATCGCCACCGAGGACCAGACCGCGACCTCGCTCATCGACGAGTAGCGGTCCCTGCGTCGGACCTCTCGGCCGTGGACCTCCCGGCTTGGGTTCTGACGGGACGAGCGCTTCCGCGATTTCACGGAACTCTGCCGGGAAGTCCGGGTGCCGCCTTCGGCCGGCTCGGCGGACGCTCGGTGCATGGACCACAACACACCATCATCCCGAGATGCCGACAGCAATCGGCCTCACCATCTGTCGGACGCAGAGCTCGATGCTCTCGTACGCGAGGCGAAGAAGATCGGTGTGACCGATGCGAAAGCGGCGCGGGCGATCCTCATGCCCGTACTCGAACCCGAACTTCTCCGCCACGCCCGGATCATCTGCGCCCGGCTGTGCCACGGCGCCAACGACGCCCGACTCTGCAAGGGACCGGAGTGCACGAAGGGCTTCGCCATCGCCGAGCGTCTGCTCGAAACGAGCGTGTACGGCACCGCCGAGAAGCTGGGTCCGGCCGTGATGAAGTGGCCCGAGTCGATGCCATTCAGGGTGTACCTCCGAGGGGTGGCCGATCACACGGGGACGGACACGCTCCGGGCGCAGAACAGCGAACGAGGGCTCGCCCAGCGAGTGCACAAGGACGACAAGGCCGTGGTGGCCATCGTCGAGGAGTTCGTCGGTTCGATCGACGTTCGCCCAATGCTCCAAAAGGCGATCGAGACCCTTGGAGCCGAGGACCTGCGGGAACTGGCCCACGCATTGTTGGTGGCCCTCCACTCGGACGCCTCACACACCAACGACGGACCCGTCCGTGACCATGTTCGTATCGCACGGCACATCCTCGGACGGGAACCCTCAGACGGTCAGCTCCGCGCCGCATGCGCCCTCACCAACGCCATCGAGGCCATCGCCCGAGTCCATCTCCGCTGGTACGAAGGCCACGTGCTTGCTGGCCTACAGGCGAAGGGCGTCGGCTACGCCGACGCCGCCAGGCGAAACGGTGACGGTAGCGGCGACTCGACGCACGACGACTGGGATGCGGCCACCGCGTCGGCGCTCGGCGTCCACGGCAACGACGAGATGCTCGACGCCGTGCAACACGAAGCGACAATCGATGTCGTGTCCGGCCGGGTCGCCATCGAATCTGTGGACTGGCTCTCCACCAGGGAGGCAAACGCACTCCGGCGAGAACGCGATGCGCAGCAGGCGATTCGAAGGGTAGCGCTCGTTCCGGTCAACGACGACCAGGTCATCGACCGGGGCGCGATGCACCTTCTCAACGGCCAGACCCTGCCCGACGCGGCACGGCATGCGCTCGTTGAGAACGGGTACACCGCCGACGCCGGCATCAGTCGAGACCTGGTCGACGCCATCAAGGCCCGGGCGTTTCGCCAACGGGCAATCAGCTCCCAGGCCGGGTGACGAGGTCGCTCCGCAATCAGCCGCAGGGCTTCGCCGACCCGACGGCGACCTGTGACGGTCGGGGCCGTCCGATCGGGCCCATCGTCACGGCCTTGAAGTCGGGCACCTGCTTCCGGATCGTCGAGGTGAGGCAGGCGTGGCCCTTGTCGTTCGGATGGAAGCTGCCGACGTCGACCACCGAGAGGTCTCCCAGCCAAGCATCGAGGCCGGGCGCGATGACGCCGTTCACGAAGGGCAGAGAACTACAGATTTCGTGACCATCGAACGCCCAGGTCACATCGACGAAGATCGCTCCTTCGGCCGTCGTCGCCTCCCTTATCGCCTCGTTGAGGTGGGCGGCCACGTCGTGGAGATGGCGGAGCTCGGACACATCGAACCCCGGCATGCCGAGATCGCCCGTCGTCGCCGCTGGGATGCGACACGCCGGGGCAACGGGGAACACCGACGGATACCCGATCACGAACAGGGGCACCTGCTCACCAACGGTTCCGCGGATCCGTCGGTACACCGACTGGAGCATCGCCACGAAGCGAGCACGCGACATCCCCGGTTTGAACGTGAACGGATCCACCGCCGAGCAGTTGCCCGTGATGCAGTGCTCGAGGATGCCGCGGAAGTCGAGATCGTTGCCGCCGACACCGACGGTGACAGCGTCCAGGCGACGACCCGACCGCACGAAGTTCTCGAGGACGAACAGCTGGGGCAACTCGCCGTTGTGGTTGCGATTGAGGATGTCCTCCGTGGTCGCGCCGGTGCAGGCCACGAACAAGAGCTCCGGTAGCCCGTAGTGCGAGAAGAGCTGTCGCGGATAGGCGGCGCTCGATCGATGGCAATCCGGTGAACCCGCCAGCGGGCTCGTCCCGCCGAACACGGACGAGCCGTCGTAGCCGTAGCCAGCGGCTCGCGTTCCCTCGCCTGACGAGTAGGAATCGCCGAGCGAAGCGACCCGGACAGGATCGCCGGCGTGGCCTGGCAGGAACGCGGAGTTCATCGCCAAGCCGAAGATGACCATCACCATCTTCCCGATGATCGACTGGCCGATCGTGCGCCCCATGATTGCCAGCACACCCAACAGGACCGCCGCCGCGAACAGGAGCCCGGTGGTGTGCGCATGGTCGCGACCGAGGGTGAGGACGAGGTAGCCCAGCACCAGCAATCCGAGCACAGGGAGGCAGCCGGTGGCGCGCGTCGATCTCAACGGGCCGGCTCCTGAACCGACAGCCGCGCCGCGAGTGTCATGCCGCGGTGCCTGAACTACTGATTCTCGACACGCTCGGCCTCTTCGAGCGAGATGACGTAGTCGCACGGCGTCCGGGGCCCGAGCTCCTCGCCGGTGAACAGGTCCATGGAGACGGAATAGCAAGGAAGCTGCTCGCCGTGGAGCGATGTATCCACCGGTCCCATCTGAGCGATGCCGGTCACGTCCTCTGTCCGTCCCAACGGATGAGTGCTCGTCGACGAACCGGGAGCGTCGGCGGGGCCGACCTCGGCGCGCACGGTGTTCCAACACACGAGCACGGCCACGGTGCCGCCAACGAGGAACAACAACGACTGGCGCAGTGGGTTCGTGGAACGAGATTCGGGGTTACCGGGCCCAACGCCAGGATTCTGCGCCGCCGCATCCGTCGGGCCCCTCATCGCTCCTCCCCCATCAGTGCGGCGAGGTCAGCGTCGCTGATCACGGTCGACATGTCGACGGTGTGGCCGAGAATCCACCCAAAGAAGTCGATTCCCGTGTGGCCGATGACCTCGCAGAACTTCGAGACGAGTCCTTGGTGGACGCCAACACCAGCGGTCTCCAACTGGCCTTCGGCGACGATCTCCAGGGTGCCCGTCGGCCGCTCGTGCACGTAGACCTTCGGCCAGCGGTGCTCGTTGCTCCACTCGCTACAAAGGGCATGCAACTCGGCGCGTCGGTCATCGGCGAATCGCTGATCCGATCGGACCCGAACCACCAGGATCGTGCCATTGCTACCTTCGATCAGGAGCTCCCAGCGGACGCCGCGATCAAGGTGATTCTGGGCCTCGAAGGGCACCACGAACGTGCCGTCGGGGCTGGTGAGGAAATGCAGGTTCTTCTCGACGAGGAAGAACTGGATCATCTCTGTGCCGAGATGCTCGATGGTTGTCATTCGTTCTCCTTTGGAACAGGTATGAGATCGGCGTTCAACGCTCAACCACGATGACGACCTGTCGGGCAACGTCGTTGTTCGAGCTCACGGACAAGTCCCTGCGCTCCTTCACATCGGGGTCGTTCATGGTGTCCGTGACACGAGATGACGGACGATCAGGGTTGGGGTGGTGTTCGCCCTGGCGTTCATCACCGAGAACTGACGGACGGACGGACGACTGCGCACGGCGTGCGTATCGACCTGAAGAAATCCTGAGGTTTCCATTGACACCTCGACCTCGTTTCCGTATGTTCATCACCGGGTAGTTGAGGTTCTTGGGCGGACCTCAACCGGTTGGCAAGGTTGGGAACGGATCCTGGGAGGGTCTCATGGGTAAGGGTTGGGATGAAGATGCGCGCGGCGTGCAACGACCTCGTCGATTGTCGGACGGGGAGCTCGACGCGGTCGTGAGCGAAGCCAAGCGCGTCGCCCGCACCGACGTGGTCTGGGCGCGAGGCATGCTCATGCTCGCGCTCGAGCCGGAGCTCGCCATCCACGCACGGCGCATGTGTGCAAGCGTCAACCACGGGGCGAACGACTTCCGGCTGTGCCACGGTCCGAGCTGCCCGGTCGGCTTCTCGATTGCGGAGCAGTTGTTGGAAGGGCTCGTCTACGGTTCGGGCAACGAATTGGGCAACGCCATCACCATGTGGCCCGAGACGATGCCGTTCCGCCAATACTTCCGGGGTGTCGTGCGCAACACCGCGACCGACACCTTGCGACAGCAGAACGGCACCAAGGGGATCATCCAAAACTTCCATGCCGACGACAAGTCCGTCCTCGCGATCGCCGACGAGTTCGTACGTGTCGTGATCGAGGTCCCGTCACTCAGCGAAGCCATGGGCGAGCTGGGACTCGACGACGCCGGGGGCGTGGCTCAGTCGATCCTGCGCGGGGATCACCTCGACGCGTCACACACGAACGATGGACCGATCCGTGATGACGTGCGCATTGCGCGTTGGGTCCTCAAGAAGATCGAGCCGACCAACTCCGAGGTGCGGGCCGTGGCCTGTCTGAACGACGCGGTCGAGAAGATCGGCCGGAAGTTCCGCCGCTTCTGGGGAGGCCACGTCCTGGCGGGGCGTCACGCCAAGCAGACCGAACACGCCGATGCGCCCAAACCGGCGTTGAACACGGGAAACGACGGCGACGGCGATCGCTGGGACGACGCCTCTCGCTTCGGGGTCGGCGCGCACAGCTACGTCGAGGTGGACGACCAAGCCAGGCTCGAAGAACTGCTTGCTGCCATCAACGATGGGAACTTCGCACGCCTCGGCGACCTCTCGACGGAAAGACTCAAGATGCTGCGGGTCGAGCGGAACGCGAAGTTCGAGATCGAGAACGCGGCACTCGTCCCGCTCAACGACCCCCGCGTCATCGACCGGGGCGCCACGCTCCTGCTCAACGGCAACGCGCCCCAGGATGCTGCCGGCCAGGCGCTGACCGAACTCGGCTACGACACGAAGGCGATGATCAGTCGAGACCTCGTCAACGCCATCAAGCGGCACGCCTACCAACCCAGCGCTGACACTCGGCGCGTAGCCAGCTGACGTGTGCGGGGTGCTGCTCCTCGCTCACGACCTCGCCCAGGCCGCGCCGACCTCGTTGCTAGCGCAGGTCGGACGGCGCTCGTGGCCAGTAGATCGCTGCCCGTAGATCGCTGCCCGTAGATCGCTGCCCGGAGCCCGGAGCCTGAAAGCCATATCGTCCCTATCGGCGCGCGCTCCGTCGGTCGAGGTCTTTGCGCTCCGATGGCCGATGGACCGTCGATGCGGTTCCTATTCGTTCGAATGGGCCGCCCTCATCGGTTCTCCAGGAGCTCGTGGCGTTCGATGGGACCGACGCCGAGGTTGTGAAGGACCATGCTCACCTCGCGGTAGCTGAGCCCCAGCCGCTGATAGAGCGCGACCACAAGGGCCCGATGATCGGCGCGGGGATGGTTCCACGCGACGCGCAACGCCTCCGCTACGGGCCTGCCGCCGCCAACGCCGGAGACGAGCAGATCACACGGGTCGACCCCTTCCAGTTGACGCACCGCGGCTCGTTGGCGCTCGGCTGAATGCCGGAACGCGCCGGAGAGCCCGTCGAAGGCCAACTCGTCATCGAGGTGACCGTCGAGACGCTCGACGATCTCGGGCGTGGGTTCGGGCGGAGCTAGCGGCTCGGCGTACGAGATCCTCACGGGTGACGACCGACGGGTCCGCGGCCTGCGAGCCGGCGCCGGGGCGTCTGCTCGAGTGAAGGTCACGCCCTCGACGATGGTGACTGGACGGGATGATCGGCTCACTGTTGATGCCGCCTGACGGCAGGCTGGGGTTCGCGTCGCTTCACGAAGACAGATGACGGACGATCCACCGGCTCACCGCACACCCAGAGCCCCTCGTCGATCGTCAAGGGCTCGCGAACCGCCAGACGTCGCCGTCGAGCTCGTAGCCAGGGGCCTCTCCGCTCCCCGTCCGTCAGCAGCGGTGGGACATCCACGAGACACGAGAGCAGGCGGCATGACGGCGACGATCAACTCAGCACAGGCGAACACGAGGCGCACGGGTACCAGTGACGGTCGGACACCGCCACAGGTGCGTGTTCCCTACATCCGGGTAGTTCCCGGCGAGGTCGTCGTGCACCTCGGACCGACGAACTCGGGCAAGACCTTCGAAAGCCTCAACGAACTAGCGATCGCGGGGAGGGGCATCTACGTCTCACCGTTGCGCATGCTGGCCCAGGAAGTGTTCGAGCGCCTCACCGCGATGTGCGGACCGCATTCGGTCGGCCTGCTCACCGGCGATCAAGTGATCCGCAGCGATGCACCGATCCTGTGCTGCACGGCGGAGATGGCGCCCCTCGACGCTCCGTTCGCCGTGATCGACGAGGCCCATTGGATCGATGACGCCGAGCGCGGAAAGGCGTGGACACGACTGCTCACCCAGGGCCGCTACGACCGGCTCTCGATCATCGCTGCTCCGGAGGCGGAGGGCTTCCTCCACAAGCTCTACCCGGGGATGGTCACCGTGCGGCACGATCGTCTCAGCGACCTCCAATGGGACAGCCGAGTGACGGCAGCGTCAATCGCTCGGGGTTCGGTCGTGGTGGCGTTCTCCCGTTCGGCGGTGTTCGCGCTGGCTCGAGACATCCACCAGCATTCCGGTCTCGTGACGAGTGTGCTCTACGGCAGCCTTCCCGCATCCGTCCGGCTCGACCAGATCGACCGGTTCCTCGACGGGCGGATCGACGTGCTGATCGCCACCGATTCGATCGGTCACGGTGTGAACCTTCCCACCGACACGATCGTGTTCGCCGAAACCGAGAAGTTCGACGGTCGCACCCTCCGGCCTCTGCACACGTGGGAAGCGGCACAGATCGCCGGTCGCGCCGGACGAGGCGCCGGGCGCGACGGCCGGGTGCAGGCGTTGGTTGGTCAGGTCGGCCTCTCCGCCAATGCGCATTTGCTGATCGAGGCGGTCGAGGTGGCGGCGGGCCGGTTCGGTTCCGATCTCCTCGTGTCCAAGGCTCCCATCGGTCCAGGCCTCGACGACCTCTGCGCCGCAGGCTCAGCCGATCTCCGCGGACAGCTCGTGGCGTGGCGTACGGCCGCGGGAGTCGAACTCGCGGATCACACCTGGGCACGGCCCGCCTCGACGGCCACCGCTGAGAAGCGGCTCACCGATCTGCACAACGTTTGGGGAGGCACTTGGCCCCTGGATGCGGAAACCACTTGGGCCCTCGCGACCGCGCCGATGTCGAGCCCGCCCGCGATCGAGTTCGCGTCCCGAGCCCTGGTCGACCCCCGGTTCGATATCGCCGAGGCGCTGCAGGTCGATCGGATTGCGACCGCTGATCTGCTCACGGCGGAACGGCTCGCCGGGACGGCA
>Ga0105047_10007819_pt1 | contig 17959 bp, 12 predicted proteins | sample MAT04_FD_78384 | JGI IMG/M metagenome (GOLD analysis project Ga0105047, IMG submission 78384) | Freshwater microbial communities from Lake Fryxell liftoff mats and glacier meltwater in Antarctica - MAT-04 (megahit assembly) | ecosystem: Environmental > Aquatic > Freshwater > Ice > Liftoff...
TAAATCATCGCTTGCTCCGATACGTGTGTAAACTTTGTCCACAATCCCTAAATGAGCCTTATTAGCCGGAATAAATGAACCGATTTGAGCCATAATGACAATGAGAGCCACTTGTCTTAAATAAGTGGACTTTCCGGCCATATTTGGGCCTGTAATAACTAAAAGCTTATTTTCAGTATTGTCTAAAAGTGTATCGTTTGGAATGAATTTTTCTCGACTGCAAACTGTTTCAATAACAGGATGTCGACCGTCTGTAATATGAAGAAGGTAGCTATTATCAACTTTAGGACGTGTATAATGATGAGTTTTTGCGACAAAAGCTAATGAAGTTAAACAGTCTAACCGTGCAAGTGATCGAGCGATAGCGAGAACAGCTTGAGTGAATTTTGTAATCTCCGTACGCAATTCAAAAAACAATCCGGTTTCGATTGCCTTTATTTTCTCTTCAGCTGTTAGAACTTTACTTTCATATTCCTTGAGCTCGGGCGTAATGTAGCGTTCTGCATTTAGTAGTGTTTGGCGTCGATTAAAGGTTTGAGGCATTTTTTCGATTTGCCCACGGCTCACCTCTATGTAGTAGCCGAACATCTTATTGAAGCCGACTTTAAGCGTTTTGACTCCTGTTTGTTCGCGTAATTGAACTTGGTAACGTGCCATCCAAGATTTACTGTCGAAGCTGATTTCTCGTAATTCGTCTAGCTCGGCATTGAATCCGTCGCGAAACACCTTGCCTTCTCCTAATCTGAGTGGAGGATCTTCAACCAACGCTTGAGCAATCAGTTGATTCATCTCAGGCAAGCCATCCAGTTTTTGCGTTTCATTTTGAATCCATGATGAATGAATAGTGCTGAGAATTTCTTTAAGGCTTTCAATGGGCTTAAAAGAGGAGGATAATGCGATCAATTCTTTAGGTGTTGCATAGCCCGAGCTAATTTTCATGATTAAGCGCTCCAGATCTTTAATCATTTCAAAAAGATCTCGACATCGATCCAACTTAGCGGCGTTGGAAAGAAAGGCTTCTACTCCATCTTGTCTGTGAGTGATTTCGGTAACCGATAAAAGAGGTTGCTTAACCCAATGTTGCATGAGGCGCGCGCCCATAGGGGTTAAAGTGTGGTCCAAAATGCTTAAAAGAGTGTTTTTTCTTGAATGGTCTTGCAAAGAGGTTGTTAATTCAAGATTACGCTGGGTCATCCGATCCAGGACCATATAATGAGAAGTCGTGTAAGCGCGAATTTCTTGAATGTGATGGAGCGAGAGGCACAAATCGTCTTGAAGATATCTCAAAAGAATTCCGGCTGCGTTGATTGCCGAAACCATTCCATTTAGTCCGAATCCATCCAGAGTGTGAACTTTAAAATGTTGAATCAAGAAATCATGAGTGATTTGATATTCAAATTGCCAATCATCTTTCACATTGACTAAAAAGGAATAGCTTTGGCGAATTTCTTCAAAAAGCTCCGGATGTTTTGCTTGGAATTTTTTTGAAATTAAGAATTCACTAGGCTGTAAACGATATATTTCATTTAAAAGATCACGTTCGTGATTAAATTCGCATACCCATAATTCGCCGGTTGTTAAATCCAAAAATGCTAAACCGAACAGCCCGCCTACTTGCGTAATCGATGCAAAAAAATTATTGGTTTTATCAGAGAGTAAGTTGGAATTTATAATCGTGCCCGGAGTAACAATGCGCACCACTTCTCTTTTAACTAAACCTTTGGTTTTTTTAGGATCTTCTATTTGCTCGGCAATGGCAACTCGGTAACCTTTGGCAATTAATTTGTCGACATAGCCTTCACAGGTGTGATGAGGGACACCACTCATAGGAATTTCTTGTCTGCGTGTAAGAGTGAGGTCTAATTCCTTAGCGAGTATGTGAGCATCTTCATAAAAAGCTTCATAAAAATCGCCCATGCGAAAAAAAAGCACGGAATCGGGTGCCTTTTGTTTACACTCACGCCATTGCTGCATCATGGGTGAAATTTTGCTATCGCTTGAATCTTCTATTTTTTCCATACCAGACATATTGATGAAGTTGAATAACAGACGAGTATAGGGATTGAAAAACAAAAAGGCAACGGAGATTTAAAAAATCGTCTAAAAAATAGCTTTGTCAGAATTACAGCTATTCGATATATACTCAACTTAGCCCAAATTCTCACATTGAGCTAAGTTGATTACATACTCGTTATATAAATGCCTTTCCTTACTCACCTCAAGCAAAATTAGATTTAAATGATGAAAAATAACAGCGCTTATCAATTTTGGTTCCATCAAACATTGGCCCCTTTGTTACTTATCTGTTTATGCCCACCGATTGTATTTGCTTTTTGGTATACGAATACTCATTTTAATGGGTCTTTGACAGACTTTTGGGGTTTGCTTTCAAAAACAGGAATTAAGGAAACATTTGCCATTGTCTGGGAGCCTTATTTTTGGGGTACTCCGACAGCTTGGAAAATATTAGGGGTTTTTGCCGGAATTCAATTAGCTTTTATGAGGTTATTACCGGGAAAAATTAAGGAAGGGCCGATTACGCCGAAAGGGCATATTCCTCTCTATAAAGATAATGGCCTCGTTTCATTCTTAACAACAATGAGCTTTTTTTTTCTCTCTACAACCGTTTTTCAATTCTTTTCTGCAACTATTATTTATGACAACTTAGGCGGAATTCTTGGAGCTCTCAATATTTTTAGCTTACTTTTTTGCCTATTTCTTTTAATTAAAGGCCTTTCATTTCCTTCCGGAAAAGATTCAGGACGTTCGGGAAACCTGATTTTTGATTACTATTGGGGAACAGAGCTTTATCCGCGGATTTTAGGATGGGATGTCAAAGTTTTTACCAATTGCCGCTTTGGACTCATGGCCTGGCCATTGTTAATTTGGTCTTATGCCGCAAAACAGCAAGAAATTTATGGGTCGATCAGTGATTCAATGATGGTGGCAGTCACTTTACAGTGGATTTATGTATTAAAGTTTTTTATTTGGGAATCCGGCTACTTACGCTCGTTAGACATCATGCATGACCGGGCCGGTTACTACATTTGTTGGGGATGCTTAGTTTGGGTTCCCGGTATTTATACTTCTTCTACCCTTTATCTTGTCAATCATCCGAACCATTTAGGCGCGTTAACTGCAGGTCCCTTATTTATTTTTGGAACAGCTTTTATTTTGATTAATTATTTGGCAGATAGGCAAAGGCAAATGGTGAGGGCAAAGGATGGTCATTGTAAAATTTGGGGGAAAAAACCTACGTTTACGATTGCGAGTTATACAACAGATGGAGGCGAGCAAAAAAAGAGTATTTTATTAACATCGGGCTGGTGGGGGATTGCACGCCATTTTCATTACATACCAGAAATTTTGGCATCTTTATGTTGGACATTACCGGCGTTGTTTACCCATGTGATTCCTTATTTTTATGTGAGTTTCTTGACCATTTTATTATTCAATCGTGCATGGCGGGATGATGAAAGATGTTTGAATAAATATGGAGATGATTGGGATGTGTATTGCTCAAAAGTGCCTTACAAGATCATTCCATATATTATTTAACTGAAAGTTAAAAACTCGTTGTGAAAAAAATGGATTTTATCTTAGTATAGTTACATATTATTCCGGAATAGCTCAGCGGTAGAGCAGCGGACTGTTAATCCGTTGGTCGTAGGTTCGAATCCTTCTTCCGGAGATCTTTAGTTCAGGCAGTTACATTAGTAACTGTCTTTTTTTTATCCCCTCGCAAGGCTTAATTTTTTTTTCGTGAAGCGTTCGGCTCGTTTTTGCGATAAGTCTATTTTCGATGCAACTAATCTACATGATAAATAACTTTAATTAAGTTAAATAGGTGGAATAATCTTTTGTTAGAACCGCTAAACGGAAATAGCATAAATTAACATATTTAGAATTTTTACATTTTTCCATTATCTCGACTTTGCAAAATTTTGGCATCCCCTTCGCGAGAGAGGCAAACTTCAGCGTAATGAATTTAGCAGGAAGAGGGTTTTTACACCTTCCTAACAAATTCATTTAGCTGAAGGAAGCTTCTCTCTGAACGGGATGTTAAAATTTTGCAAAGTCGAGATTATCTTCTTTTGAATTGTTTCTAAAATGAGAATTTTTCCTTAATTGTTTTTTAAAAGAATCAAATTTTTCTTTTTGAAGTTCTTGCAGAGACCATTTTTCGACTTCTGTTAAATCAATTTGTTGCCCAAGACAGATATTAATTGCTTGTTCAAGGGCTTGTCCATCATTCCAATGATAAAAACTTGATAAACGGTCTTTGACACTATCTATTGGACGAAGCATTTTAATTTTACCAAAACAAGTATCAACGGTGCAAAAATTGCGCACCGGCTCATTTCCAACCGCAACCGGAGGGGAGACGAATTCAACGAACTATGGGCAGTCTTCATGTCTGAAATATCCGGCTTGCTCATTAAATCCTAAGCTTGCAAGAGCATTTTTGACTTTCTTCATTTCATCCTAAGTAATGAAATCAAGATCATTAGATTGATAACGATTATGGTAATAAATCGTTACGCATGCACCTCCTACAAGGATTGTTTCTATTCCTTGTTTTCTTAATTCTTCGGAAATGTAACCGGCTAATTCTTTGAGTGTAATTGTTGCCCAATCTATCATAACGGTTTTCCTTGTCTGCGAGGACGTTTTCTTTTAATAGGCTCGTAGTATTTTATGCGGATTTCTTCCGGAAAGAATTCATAGGCTTTTTGTAAAAAGGCTTTTAATTCATTTAAAAACGGATAGCGAGGATTAAATTCATAGATAAGGGTTTTACCTTCTCGTCTGCTAACAATGACCCCTCCTTTTTCTAATCGTGCAAGACCCCGTTGAAAACTATATAGCGGACTTTGAAAAACCACTTTGAGTTTGAAAGGATAGCATTTTTCATTCTTCAATAAAAAAAAAGCTATTTTTTCAATCACAGCATTACCAAAAAGATATTTTAACATGATCTACCACTTTTATTGATCATATCACCAAAATAATTGGTGGATAATCAAGCAAAAAATGGTGCAATGGCGGTGCACTTTGTCACAAAAAGAGACGAAAGTCGGCGACAGCCAACAATAAATCCCTTGGTCATAAGTCTTTGATTTTCTTGTTACAGGGTATTGTAAGATGTTGTAAATTATTGGATTACGCCGGACTGTTAATCCGTTGGTCGTAGGTTCGAATCCTTCTTCCGGAGATTCGCTGGTTGATATGACATTGCACACAGAGTCAAAAACGGCTCTCGCAATGTCACTAACAGCTTTTTTCCATCCAATTTCAAGTTCGAAAAGACGAAATTCAACAATTGCTGTTTTTCAGGCAATTTCGAACTTATGAAGATTTCCTTCGGTCGTTTAGCTAAATCCAATAATTTTTTTGCCGTAATCAAACAAGTTTCATCTGCGTTGACATGAGCTTTCATCTCTGCTGTAATTTCTCTCTGCCGTTTCTTATATTCTTCCAATTTAAGATGATAAGTTTCGGACTCCATTAACCCATCTAAATGCATATCGATAAGTTTGGATGATCGACTTTGGATTTGATCCGGTTCTTTTCTCAAAGCTTCTTGTGAATGCTTAAAATTCTTGCTCATGAGCATACGATTGCTTCAAAGAAGCCACGACACTATCTATTTGAGCATCGGTTAGACGAATCTTAAACTTAAAAATGATATATCCCGGCTTTGTGCTACCGACACCTTTAGGAAGGTAATTTTAGTGGATGTTCTAACGGCATTTCAAAATGATCCAGACAACCGCGTTTACGAACTTTTCAGGTCAACCTAAGATTTAGTCCCATAGCTACGCATAAGGATACTAAAGTATGCCATTTAGGGTTACCTGTACCGGAAAGCGTTTTATAAAGGCTTTCGCGGCCGACATGTGCTTTTTTTGCCAATGCACCCACACCGCCTTGTGCGTCTGCAACATTGCGTAATGCCATAAGAAAAAGCTTCTGAGACTCCTCATCTCCTTTCAAGCTTTCATTTAGTGCTTCATTCAGATAAGCCACAGCAAAATCATGATCTTGAAGTTGCTCCAGAAGAAAATCTTGATAATTTCTACTTCTTGCCATTCTTTAACCCCCTTGATTGATAATCATTCAAATAATCTTTTGCTTTATTGATGTCTCTATCTTGAGAACCTTTGTCACCGCCACAAAGCAATAAAACGGTTCTATCACCAATTTTTCCATAATAAATTCTAATTCCTGGCCCATAATGGATTCTCAACTCAGAAACTCCTTCTTGCAAAGTTTTGCAATCTCCAAAGTTTCCAAGCTTTAATCGATCTAGCCGCATAGAGACTCTGGCCTTTGTATGAATCTCTTTAAGTCCTTCAAGCTAAACTTCGAAAGGTCGCTTGCCTGTCGTTGTTTCGTAAATTTCAATTTCGATCTCTTTCATATAACCTTATTGTATCTTTTGAGATACTTTATTTTCAAGTGAATTTTAAGCTATTAATTTTGAAGGGGTTGAAAATTCTTGAGAAAGGGCGAACCAGTCAAAAGTTCGAAGCGTGACCAGTAATCGGAGATCTTTAGTTCAGGCAGTTACATTAGTAACTGTCCTTTTTTTATTTCCTCGCCGGGATTAATTTTTATTTCGCAAAGCGTATGAAGCGCGCATGGCTTTGTCACCGTTTTCTATCTCTCTAAGAGCCTGTTTTCAAATTCAAGCGCCCTCCGAATCTCGTGAAAGCTCTCGCGGATGGAAAATTGCAGCCGGGTCCATATTTTTAATATTGACCCGGCTGCAATTTATCCATCCCCAAGGCTTTGAAGATATCCGGAGGGTGCTTGAATTTGAAAACAGGCTCTAAGCTATTGCCGAGCCCCCACCGGACCTTCGCAAACACCGTCCTTTAGGTCCATCACCTTCACGCAGCACACCTTTGGAATGGAGAAGTTCCACAGCCTCAGCTGAATCCTTCACTTTAGAAGCACTACGTTCTAACATTTCTTCTTCAAATTCAATTAGTACAATTTCTCTCACTCCGATTTCTCTCCATTTAGACAGGGGAGTACATGCTATTGAAATGTTACGAGCAAGCGCCAGTGCATCCAACAGAGCCTGATTTGCACCTTGTCCTTTAAATGGACTCATAGGGTGAGCTGCATCTCCAATCAAAGTAAATGCCCCGGCTTTTTCCAATAATTTCGACTTGAGTAATTCTCGGTCGTACACAGGATAACCTGAAATTTGTGCCGGCAGGGTTGCTGATAAAATTTGAGGAATGGGCTGATGCCACTGTGATCGACGACACGCTTCTTCTTTAAGGGCCTGAACTCCTTTTGCAATCAAGGCCTTAGCTTCTTCTTCGGGCATAGGGAAACTAAGTTGCCACATTACCGAGTCTAACGAGTAAGGCATCATGTAGATTCGCTCATGGCCATTCACGGTTTGAAAAACGGTGGCTGAGTCGAGCAAAGAACTCTCAACACCCTTAAGAGCCTCTAAAGAACAAATACCCAAAATTACCACATAACCCAGGTAACGTAAAGGAGTAATATCCTCACCAATCAATAAGCTGCGCACAACACTCCTAATACCATCGGCACCCACCACCAAATCTGCCCTGGCATTCTTCATCTCTCCGTTAATTTGAAAGCTGAGCTCAATATTTTTATCTTCAGATTGTTTAAACCCAACTAAGCGGTGCCCCCACTGCACGGCATCATGGTCGCCCAATTGCTCAAGCAATGCTAAACGCAAAGCCTGTCGCGGAATATGCACATTCATACGCCTTGGAGAATTTTTAATATTTGAATGCGTCCTCATTCCCCATTCAATGATTTCTTTTCCTTCTGTAGTAAGCACCACATGGCGTGTGGAATTACCCCCTTCTTTTAAAGAGAAAAGACCCAATCCTTTAATTGCGTTACTTGCTTGCTGTAAGGTAAGTCCGTAGCCCTGAGCTCTTGCATCGAAGCTACTATCTCGCTCATAAAGGGTAAATGGAATGGCACGATGCAAGCAAGCTACAGCCAGCGCCACGCCTCCTATTCCTCCACCAATAATTGCTACATGTGGATAGTTTTCTGAATCTGCTATCCGATGACTCGTACCAGGAATCAAGCCGGATCCACTGCAATTATTGCATAAATATTGGGTAACCTTAGGGCGAACCGAAGTCTTTCCTTCAGCCTGAGTTTTTTCAAATTCATTATTTGCCGTTTCGTAGCGGAGTCTCGCTTTCTTGCGAAGCTTCGAGTTTTTTTTCCCCCGTCCATAGCATTTCGGACAAATAGTCCAGTACGTTTTTTTATTTTCCATTTTATTCAATCTTCTTTAAAGTAATTACTTTCAAATACAAAACCAGGTACTTTCAAACGGATTATCGACAATAATAGTATGGGTTATTGCAATCTCACGCATACTTTCAATAAACAGATCATCATGAGCAAACCATCTTCCTACTAAATTCATTAGGCTGAAGTTTGCCTCTGTCCCGAAGGGGATGCCAAAATTTTTCAAACTCGAGTTTAAGAGTAAAAATCTGATGATTAGGGAAGAACTCTTTTATTTTCCAGTTTATTTCACAAAAATATTTCTCTTAATAAATAAAAATATTGTTATAATAAGTTTAACAGCTTAAAGTGAGAAAGGTTTGTTATCTTTAGCTGACCATCTCGCTGCAAGTTTATATCCAAATCACATGGAGGTCGTTATGGTTAAAGATAAACCGAGGCGGAATGAAAAGAAAAAACCACTCATGTCTTTAAAAGAACGTAGAGCAAAAAAGCATGAAAAACGTCACTACCAACAAGAGCATCGCATAGGCGAACAGCTCCCCGAATAATTTAATAGACTACCGTAGATTAGAAAAAAGGTTTATTACTTCAAGAGCTTGTTTTCAAATTGAAAACACCCTCGAAGAAGTGACCAACCTTTTTTTTATTTTTCGCCCTAAGATTTTTGGAATATTCGAGAAATTGCTTCATGAATCTCTTCTCGATTACCAAAAGCAGTCAAGCGAATAAATTCATTACCTTGGGAACCAAAACCAGAGCCCGGAATTGTAACAATATGCTTTTCTTCAAGAAAATACTGAAAAGTATCCCAAGATTCTTGTCCTTTAAAACGGACCCACAAATAAGGTGCGTTAACACCGCCAAAAACCTCTTTTCCTATGCTTTGTAAAGCATTTTTAAGAATGGCGGCATTTTCCAAATAAAAATTTATTATTTTCCGGATCTCTAGCATGTTTTCCTCTTCCAGTACAGCATACCCCCCTGATTGGGCAATGTTAGAAGCTCCATTAAAAATAGTTGTAATTAAACGATTCCAGTCCGTATTCACGGACGTTCCGTCTTCATATTTTAGAGCTTTAGGTATCACCGTCCAACCTAAACGTACTCCAGTGAACCCTGCAAATTTTGAAAATGAATTAATTTCAATCGCTACTTTTTCGGCATTTTCGATTTCATAAATTGATTTGGGTAAAAGAGGATCTTGGATATAAGAAGAATAAGCAGCATCAAAAATGATGATGGAACGATTTTGAATCGCAAAATCGATCAGGTGCTTCAGTTGATCTTTAGTTGCAACTGCTCCCGTAGGATTGTTGGGAGAGCAAAAATAAATTAAATCCGTACGTTTTAAACATCCTAAGTCAGGAAAAAAATGATTTTCCGGATTGCATGGCATAGGCACAATTTCTTTAACACCTTGGATTACGCTTCCTTCAAAATAGACCGGATAAGCAGGGTCTTGCACAGCAATCGAAATGTCCGAGCCAAAAAGCATTTGAAGTCTACCTAAATCACAGTTAGCTCCATCCGAAATAAAAACTTCATCGGGCTCGATCCTATTGAAAAAAATCTTTTCTGAAATTTTCTTTCTGAGCATTTGCATTCCTTGCTCGGGACCATACCCGGAATACCCTTTTAAAGTCCCTAAATTGTAAGAAGCCTTCATCAAAGCTTGAACAATCGCACCGGGAATAGGCTGTGTGGTATCTCCGACACCAAGGCTAATTAAAGCTGCTTTAGGATTTTTAGCTAAAAACTCTTGTTTACGTGAATTAACTTCAGGGAAGAGGTAATTGGACTTCAATTGGGATAAATTTGGATTTCTCTTCATTAATAAACGTTTCCTTTTTACAATCGTTTTTAAACTCGTCTTACGCAAACTTAGATGTTCACTTTTTAGATCTAGACTAAAAATTACAAATCTAATTTTGCGTAAGGTGAGTTTTAAAGAAAAATAATAGGCAATGGTAGGATTGAAATGAAGCTTAATGAAGTTGTCGATGAAAATTCAGGCGCATTGACGGCAAAATCTGCTTTCAAGCAGCCGAAATACTAAAGTTTTAGGACAACATCGCAGTGAAATTGCGATTCAAAACTGCGATGGTGCGCAAGGCCTTATTTATTATCATTTGAAGAATGAGTAGATAATTTTTTCAAAGAAGCGTTATCTATTACAAATCGATATTTGACATCGCTCTTAATCATTCTTTCGTACGCTTCATTAATTTTTTCGATAGGAATGATTTCTACATCGGCAGTGATCGAATGTTTAGCACAAAAATCTAACATTTCTTGGGTTTCTTTAATGCCGCCGATCAATGAGCCTCCGATTTTTCGACGACGGAAAATTAATTCAGCAGTTGTAGGGCTTGGATGGGGAAATTCGGGAGCACCTACAAGACACATGGTTCCATCTCGCTTTAGTAATTGAATGAAAGGATCTAAATTATGCGAAGCGGCTACGGTGTTCAGTATAAAATCAAAGCTATTTTTATGTTTCTCCATTTCTTCGACATTTTTAGATAAAACAACTTCATTGGCACCGAGTCTTTTACCATCCTCTACTTTATTCGCAGATGTTGTAAACAATGTGACATGAGCTCCCATCGCATGGGCCAACTTAATCGCCATATGTCCCAAGCCTCCTAAACCGACAACTCCGACTTTACTTTCTTTTCCAACTTTCCAATGTTTTAAGGGAGAATAAGTCGTAATACCTGCACACAATAATGGAGCAACTCCCGGATAATCTTTTTCTTTAAACTCTTTTGGAACATGAAGAACAAATTTTTTGTCGACAATAATTTGAGTCGAATAGCCTCCGTATGTCACGGTCTGATCATGTCTACCATGACTATTATAAGTGAAAATAGGTCCTTGTTCGCAATATTGTTCTAAGTTTTCCTGACAACTTTGACAAGCTCTGCACGAATCTACAAGACAGCCTACGGCGACTATTTCGCCCTCTTTAAAACTTGTTACTCCTTTACCAAGTTCTAGAACTTTACCTATAATTTCATGTCCAGGAACACAAGGATAAGTCGTACTTTTCCATTCATTCCGCGCAGTATGTAAATCCGAGTGACATACTCCACAATATAAAATTTCAATTTGAACATCTTCAGGGCGTAATTTTCTTCGTTCAAAACGAAACGGAGTAAGTGGAGCTGTGGCTTCTTGGGTAGCGTAACCTGTAACTTGACTCATCAGATCTCCTTCCATTAATTTGATTATGAATTTTCTTTTAAACCATTTATAACTTGCTTGTCAATTTTAAAATTAAATCGAAATGATAGAGGAATCCGGTATAATCCTCTTTGAGAGGATTTTTTAAACACCCCCTGAGAAAGGCCGCCTCATCAATTGATAAAAAACTGGTATTCAAGTAACCTTGGATAAAGGCGAAAGGCAATTGATCAAACGGCTAGCGATTTGATTATTGACTTACCTTTCCGCTTTTCTTTTAGAGGGTGTTTAAAAAATCCGATTCATTAACAGATTGAACCGATGGAACATGAGTCAAGATAAAATTATTTTAAAAAAAGTGAGGGTCCACAATCTTAAATCTGTGGACTTGGCTTTAGAAAAAAATCAACTGATTGTTTTTTCAGGAATCTCTGGTTCGGGCAAATCTTCGATGGCCTTTGACACGATTTACATGGAAGGACAAAGGCGTTATGTGGAATCGCTTTCCACTTTTGCAAGACGTCAATTCGGAGACCTGACTAAACCTGATTTAGAGCATGCTAGCGGAATTTCGCCCACTATTTCTATCGAACAAAAAACAGCGGGTCGGAATCCTCGTTCCAATGTAGGAACTTTAACCGAAATTTATGATTACTTGCGGATCTTATACGCACGTGTTGGCACTCCTCATTGTCCGATTAGCGGCGAACCTTTAACGCCGCAAAGTCGGGAACGCATTATCAAAAGCGTCCAAAATCTGCCGCTTAAAACCAAAATTTTTATTTTAGCTCCTTTTGCTAAAGGAAAAAAAGCCGAATTTCGTGAGGATTTTCAAGATCTACAACGTAAAGGCTTTATGCGGGTTAGGGTCGATGGCAACATTGTTCACATATCCGATGACCTGACTTTAGATGGAAATGTAGCCCATGATGTAGATGTGGTCATTGATCGCTTAGTGATAGAACCTTCCGCCAATTCTCGTTTAGCCGATTCGCTTACACAAGCTTTGCAAATAGGAGAGGGGGTCTGTATCGTGATTGATGTCGATTCCCTTGAAGAGCAGCTCTTTTCGATGCATGCCTATTCTCCTCGATCGGGCCTCTATTATCCTTCCCTTGAGCCACAAGATTTTTCATTTAATAGCCCATTGGGCATGTGTCCAAGATGCATTGGAATGGGAACGATTTACGAATTCAATTTAGATGCAATTATAGATCCGGAACTCAGCATTTCGGAGAATTGCTGCCTAGTCGCGAGTTCCTATCAAACTGTCCGGTACGGGAATGTTTACGACAATTTGGCGGATCAATATGATTTCAGTGTTAAAACCCCTTGGAAAAAATTATCTTCTCGCGCTCAAAAAGTTTTTCTTAATGGAACAGATAAAAAATGGACGCGCATGCAATTTGTCCATCCGATTACTGGTGCTCATTGGACAGATCATATCCAATGGAAAGGTGTACTTTATGAGGCAAGAACCCGCTATACTGAAGCTAAAAGTGACTCGTATCGTAAAAAAATGCAGCAGTTGATGAGTATTCAAACTTGTCCTGAATGTAAAGGAGAAAGGCTTAAAGCTTATTCCGCCGCTACCCTTTTTCAAGGCAAGCGGATCGGTGAAGTATCTGCTCTAACCGTTGCAAATTGTCAAACTTTCTTCGATGATTTAAATTTAACAAACCAAGAACTATGCATTGCGGAAGAGTTATTAAAAGAAATTCGACAGCGTATTCAATTTTTGATGGAAGTAGGACTGCATTATCTTACACTCGATCGGACTGCTCCTACACTTTCAGGCGGAGAAGCTCAACGTGTTCGGTTGGCTTCTCAGATTGGTTGTGGATTGGTTGGAATCACTTATGTGTTAGATGAACCTTCTATCGGTTTACATCCGAGAGATAATAAGCGGTTGATTGATACTTTAAAGCATTTACGCGACATGGGAAATACAGTCATTGTGGTTGAACACGATGAGGAAACAATTTTTGAAGCAGATTCTGTTGTCGATTTCGGTCCCGGCGCCGGCATCAAAGGCGGGGAGATTTTAGTCAATGGAAGCCTAACAGACTTGTTGCAAAGCGAACGTTCTTTAACCGGTGCCTATTTATCCGGCAGGATGTGCATTCCAATTCCTAAAAAAAGAAGGAAGCCTACAAAAAACCGACTCATTATTCAGGGAGCTAAACATCATAACTTAAAAAATATCGATGTTAAAATCCCTTTAGGGTTGTTTGTGGGAATAACCGGAGTTTCAGGTTCGGGAAAATCCTCCTTAATCAGCGATATTCTCTATCCGGCATTATCCAACCTTTTTCATAAAGGGGAGCATGTCGTCGGTGAACATTTAGCCATTAAAGGGACGGAATCGATCGATAAGGTCATCGCGATCGATCAATCTCCCATCGGACGTAATCCTCGCTCCAATCCGGCGACCTATATCAAGCTTTTCGATGAAATTCGTGATTTGTATAGCCGGTTGCCGGAAAGTAAAGCACGTGGTTACAAGCCCGGGAGATTTAGTTTTAATGTGAAAGATGGCTCTTGTACTCGTTGTGAAGGAATGGGGCAAATTAAAATCGACATGGATTTCATGGAAGAAACATGGATCGATTGCCCTCTTTGCAAAACTAAACGATTTGACGGCGAAACACTTTCCGTTCTATTTAAGGGTAAAAATATTTATGATATTTTAGAAATGGAAGTGGGCGAAGCAGGCAAGTTTTTTGCCGATATTCCTCAAATTCATCATAAGCTTGAGGCTTTGAAGAATGTAGGCATGGATTATATTAAACTTGGACAATCTTCTACGACTCTTTCAGGCGGCGAAGCACAACGCATTAAACTTGCCAAAGAGCTTTCCAGGCCTTCTACCGGTAAAACTCTCTATATTCTGGATGAACCCACCACAGGTTTGCATTTTCATGATATCAACCGGTTATTGAAAGTCCTGCATGCTCTAGTCGATAAGGGTAATTCGATTATCGTGATCGAGCACAATATGGATGTGATTAAAACTGTAGATTGGATTATTGATGTGGGTCCCGAGGGAGGCGAAGGAGGGGGTAAAATTATTGCTGCCGCTAATCCGGAAAAAATTGCTCGATTAGACACTTCTACAGGTCGCGCTTTAAAACCCGTTCTCTACGCCAATAGGGATAGGCTGAAAGAAATGGAAGTGCATCAACGCGATAAAAAAGTTAAAAAACAGGTTTCCAAAAAAATCATTCAATCCATCATTGTAACGGATGCCGAGCAAAATAATTTGAAACAAGTGAGCGTGGAGATTCCTCGCAATAAAATTACCGTTTTTACAGGGCCTTCGGGTTCGGGAAAAACTTCATTGGCTTTTGAAACGATCTATGCAGAGGGCCAGAGGCGATACATCGAGTCTCTTTCGCCTTATGCGAGACAATTTGTTAAGCAGATGCCGAAGCCCAAAGTTGGCCATATAAGCGGCCTATCTCCCGCGATAGCTATTGAGCAAAAAGCGCACGCAGGTAATCCCCGCAGTACTGTCGGGACGATGACGGAAGTCTATGATTTTTTACGCATTTTGTTTGCGCGCTTGGGAATTCCTCATTGTCCTGAAACAGGAGAAGTAATAAGCGCGATCAGCAAGGAAAACGTAACTGAACGGGTTTTAACTTTTCCGAAAGATGAACGACTGCATATTTTAGCTCCGCTAGAATTGAATAAAAATGAATCTTTTGAAAATTTGCTTGCAAGATTGCGAAGACAAGGCTTTTTAAGAATCCGTTTGAACGGGGAATTTTTTAGTCTTGAAGAAACAGAAGCGAATGCGATTTCCTTTAATAAAAAGCGAAAAAATGAACTAATGTTGGTCATCGATCGTTTAAAAGTCGATCCTACCATCCGTTCGCGGCTTTATGAAGCGATTGAAAATGCTTCTTTGATCGGAAACGGAAAATTGATCGTGATGCGCGAAAAAGAAGATTTGCTCTTTAATTTAGCCTTTGCAGTCGAGAGCACCGGAAAATCTTACCCGGAAATCACTCCTCATACCTTTGCTTTTAACACAGCAGAGGGAATGTGTTTGGATTGCACGGGGCTAGGATATCAATATGGAGCGAATTTAGGACAAAAATCAGATATCTTAGCGCACTCTGTTTACGGCTTGTTGAGATATCTCTGGGAAGAACACTTTACACGCAGTGCGTTTGATTTTGCAGAAATTTTCTGCCACGCAGAGGGGATAGACCCTTATGCTTCGATGCTTCATTTGACTAGCGACAAAATACAGCTCATTATGCAAGGCAGCCCTGAAGAAAAATGGTATCAAGGTCCTAAAGGTCTGCGTTTTCGTTGGGTAGGTGTGAATGAAATTTTAGCGAAAATGGGAAAAAATGGCTATGGTTTTTTAAAAGATGCAATCACACCTTTATTGCAGGAGCAAGTCTGCTTTTCATGTAACGGAGCACGGATTAATCCGCTTGCAAGGCAAGTGACTATTCATGGCCTAGCCATTCATGATCTTTGTCGCTTGCCTATTTCAGAAGCATTAGAATTTTTACAAAAATTGAAATTAGATTCGCGGGAGCTAAAAGTGCTTCAGGAAGTACAATCACAGCTACATAATCGCTTGCATTTTTTATGTGAAATCGGTTTGCATTATTTATCTTTGGAAAGAAGAGCCCCTTCATTGAGCGGAGGCGAGTCGCAACGTATTCGCTTGGCACGTCAATTGGGAAGCGGGCTGACCGGGGTTTTATACGTTTTAGATGAACCGACAATCGGCTTGCATCCTCATGATAATGGGCGCCTAAATCAAGCTTTATTAAAGCTGAAGGAGCTCGATAACACACTCATTTTGGTGGAACATGATCCCTTGACGATCAAAATCGCCGATTATATTTTAGATTTTGGACCGCAATCGGGGAATCATGGTGGGCATATTGTTGCCAGGGGTACCTATAAACAAATACTTCGCAATCCGGAATCATTAACCGGCAAATATTTATCCGGGATAAATAGCATTCCTATTCCTAAGAAGAGGCATAAGCATGCAAAAGGAGATTTATCCGTAAAAAATGCCTCGAAGAATAACTTGAAAAATATCTCTTTTAATATCCCTGTCGGTTTGTTGACATGTTTAACGGGCGTTTCAGGTTCGGGCAAATCGACATTGCTTCAAGAATTGATTTTGCCCGCTCTTGAAAGATGCATCCCCGGAAAAGACGATCGAATCATGATAGACGAAACAGAAATTGCCGGGTTATCACAATTCGATAAAGTGATTTCTATCGATCAGAATCCGATCGGAAATACAGTGCGTTCAGATGTCGGTACTTACACGGACGTTTTAACTCGTATGCGAGATTTCTTTGCTCTTTTGCCCGAAGCGCGTATTAAAGGGATACGACCGGGAAACTTTAGCTGTAATCAGCGTAAAGGTATGTGTACGGGCTGTTGGGGGATGGGGTACAAGAAAGTGGAGATGCATTTTTTGCCGTCCGTTAAGGTGGAGTGTGAAGATTGTCGAGGACTACGTTTGAATCCGGTCAGTCTAAGCATCAAATACGCCGGCAAAAATTTTGGCGATTATTTGAACATGACAGTCGATGAAACACATATCCTTTTTTCTGAACATCCTCGTATTATGCGCATTTTAAACACATTGATCGAGGTGGGTTTAGGGTATCTTAAACTTGGCCAAGAGACCGCAAGCTTATCCGGCGGAGAAGCCCAACGCTTAAAGCTGAGTCGAGAACTTGCAAAACGTTCAACGGGCAAAACGATCTATTTACTCGATGAACCTACAACAGGGTTGCATGCAGATGACATTCAAAAGTTGCTTAAAGTATTGCAAAAATTGGTTGATAAAGGCAATACGATGGTGATCATCGAGCATCAGCAGGATGTCATCAAAAATGCAGATTATGTGATCGATTTAGGTCCGGAAGCCGGAGAAAAAGGTGGGTACATTGTGGCAGAGGGCACGCCCGAAGAGATTTGCAGTGACTCTAACTCCTTGACGGGTCACTATTTGAAAAATTGCTAGATAAAACGCTACCAAACAGAGGGGTCTTTCAATCGATTTATACGTATTTTTTATTGACAGGTTATAGTTTTTATTTTATTTTCACGCTTAAGAATTCATCTTAATCCAAAGGAGGAAATATTGTGAAAAAAATCATGTTCTGTATAGGATTTTTATCTTTAACCTTTCAGTTGCTTAGTGCAAGTCAACTAGAAAGTAATCTTTCTAGTTTTGACTCCGATAATGTAAATATTGAGGCTGGACATCATTGCTTTAGTGGAGACACTGGATCAAGAGGCCCTAGAGGGTTTAGAGGGCCAAGAGGACCAACAGGTGCGACAAGTGCAACGGGCGCAACAGGTGCGACAGGTGCGACAAGTGCAACGGGCGCAACAGGTGCGACAGGTGCGACAAGTGCAACGGGCGCAACAGGTGCGACAGGTCCTTCAGGGCCTAATACAGGGATAACAGGTGCAACAGGTGCAACGGGTGCAACAGGTGCAA
>Ga0105047_10007820_pt1 | contig 17958 bp, 11 predicted proteins | sample MAT04_FD_78384 | JGI IMG/M metagenome (GOLD analysis project Ga0105047, IMG submission 78384) | Freshwater microbial communities from Lake Fryxell liftoff mats and glacier meltwater in Antarctica - MAT-04 (megahit assembly) | ecosystem: Environmental > Aquatic > Freshwater > Ice > Liftoff...
GAAGAGCATGTGCCGTTTGTTGAGGGCGGTGCAGCCGTTAAATGCCTTCACGCAACTAGGCGATTCGGACATGCAATCCTTTCGGCCGCCGATGAGGTGGCGGAGCGAATGGCAGCCGAAGGTGTACCCGCTCAGCAGAACGACGTTCGTGCAGAGGACAAGGGTGCCGATGCCGATGCCGAACTCACCCTTGCCTGTCGCGGGGTTCTTGAACCAGAAGGCTAGGATCGCGTCGTAGGCAAGCATGAAGATGAACAAGATCGCGACATAGAGGAAGTAGCGATGGATATTCATGATCTTGAGCGGCCAGTTGCTTTCGCCGATGTAGCCCTTCCGCGGTTCGCCGACGGCGCAGTTGATCGGGTCGGCCCAGAAGGCCTTGTAGTAGGCGCCGCGGTAGTAGTAGCACGTGAGGCGGAAACCAGCCGGAGCCCAGAGGATCAGAAAAGCGGGAGAGTAGGGCAGCCAGCTTGGAAACCAGGACGGGGTGCCGCGACCGAACCAATTATGATCGGAATCGCCCCACAGAACGGGGGAGTACATGGGTGAAAGATACGGACCAAACTCGTAATGCGCATTCTGGAACGCGGCCCAGGTCGAGTAGATGATGAACATCGACAGGCCGGTGAATACGATCGCGGGTTGCAGCCACCAACGATCTTGTCGAGTGGTTTTCCCGAAGGATCTGGGTGCGGACAAAGGTAGAGAAACGCCTGCCATGGAATAAATCCACCCCGAAGAACCAGGAAGGTAGGAATCAAAGACACGATATGTCTCTGAAGGGGCGACCGCAAGGGGCGGCCTGGCGATATTGTCACGACCCCGCGAAAAACCGACCCGCGCAACAATGATTCTCGCGGAAATCACTTGCCCGACTTCTCGAACCGGGTCACTCTCAATCTCCCCAGTGGCCCAGTAATCTCACCAGGGCTCCCACCCAGTCGTCGAATGGCTCATCCACGTCGCGTTCGCGGTTGGCCCGGTTGATCGGCAGCAGTTGTGGGCGCTCGGCGTCGAGGCGCAACTCGTGCAGGTTCGCCGCGGAGAACGTCCCGCGATCGGAGCCCGCGCTGACGACCAGGCCGTGCCAGAGACTGCGCTTCGCTTGCTCCTGAACGCGGTCATTCAGCTTTGCGAACGAGAGATGTTCCACCTTTACCGTGCCGTTCTCGATCATTTCGCGGAACAACAACTGAAGGAGCCGGCCTTCTTCAGCCAGGGGTGCGTCGCCTTCCCCTTGTGGAAGCAGAAACTCAAAGTGCAACGATTCCGTGCTGAGCCATTCGGAAAGCTTACGGACGCCGGCCAGAAGCAGGGCGAGCGCCAGCACCAACCGTTGGGCGGGAAGTTCCGGGTCCTTGAAACGGGCGAGCACCAGGTTTGGCATCAAGACGAAGAGAAACCCGCGCCGCCGGCGCAGGAACTGATTTTCGTCACGCGAGTAATAGTAGAGCTCATCACGCAGGTATTTGATGTCAAACAGATCAGGGCGCAACGAACGGTCATTCTCCATGTACGCGAGTTGGGAGTGCAGAAGGCTTTCGATGCCGCCGCGAGTCGAGATCGAGGAAAAGCCGCCGACGGGGTAGGCGTCGTCGTCCAGCAGGCGTGTCGGAACTTCCTGCTTTCGACCGAGCGGCCTGATGTGCTGCCGTGGCAACGCCTCCGCAAATCGGGCCGCGATTTGCACGATCTGGCGATGAGCGACATACTCTCCCATCGAAAGCAACGCGGTCCGTTGTTCGAGCGCGATCACGTCCTCCGGCGCCAATAATTCCGGCAAGCGGCGAGCGGCCGTCGTGATCTGGTCATAGAGACTGAGCAAGACAGGAAGCGGTCCCGCCTCCTGAAGCGATTCCCAACCCTGATTCAGCAGTCCTTCGGGTTTCTGATCATGTTCCATCAATCCGCGCAGGATGCCGGGCGAGAATTCGACGCCGCCCACCCCGCCGCGCTCGCGAAATTGCTTGATCACATAGGAGAGCGCTAGTGCCTGTTTCGCCGGTTCGATGCGTTTGAGGGCATGTCCGGCCCGTTCGAACGATAGGTCGGTGACAAACTTGCCGATGACGTGATCTTCATAAGCACGCACACTGCCCGCGGCCCAACCAGGTACCGATCGAAGATCCAGGCGGCCTCGCGAACGATCGCGACCCAGGGCCGCGTTGCCCAGATCGGCAAGGAATCCGAGCGGGGGTAACGGCTGTCCCCCATCCAGGATCACGTAGGCCCACTGCAATACCTTCGACACGATCGCCGGCTTGAGCGGCTGGGTGCGCTGAAACCATAGCCCTTGCAGGACGAACAGCCGGGCTTGATCCGGATCGCGAATGATTTGTGGATTCATGAATGCCTCGAGCGACCTCTTATCCATTTTACATATTTGGCCGCCAACGATCAGCTGAGGCTGGATTCCCTCGTTCGCCCATCCCACCAGAATCATCGCTACAATCGGCAGACTTGGAGAATCCGTTCAATTTGACCAAGTCAGACGGCCGATGAAGAAGAGGGAATGCCGAACTGGTGTTGAGCGATCGATTGGATAGGCCCATTGCCGTGAGGAAACGCATGAGCACGAACCATGTTATTGCAGGGATGATGATGCTGGTCGGTCTGGCCGGCCCCCTGGCTCGTGCGGAATCACCGATCCCGCTTGCGACGGAAACGCCTGCGGCGGCGACGACGGTGACCACGCCGGGGCAGGTCTACGCACCGGAAAGTTGGATCTATCAGCCCGGCGAAGGCTGTTGCGGGCCGGCAGGCAAGCACGGCCCGATCGGCACCGAAGTCTATGGCCGGGGCGGCGTCAGCATCGTTGTGGGCAACAACGCGTTCAGCAAATCGTTGAAGACCGGTTGGGAAGTGATGGGCGGCGGCCGCTCGCTCTTCTTCAATCAGGCGGGCGATCGGGCGTTCGTCGTCGACCTCGGGGTCAGTTTCACGAACAACGACGGAAAGTCGAACAACATTTTCAATTTTCAGGGGACGCCAGTAACGATCCAGAGCCTGTATCGGACGGCGTTTAGCCTCGGCTTGGGCATGGACTGGTTCGCCCGTGGTCCGGGGGATGTCGGTAGTTTCTGGGGAACGAATGTTCGCTACGGTTTCGACATGGGAGCACGCTGGGGGACGACGCACGTCGATTTGAACAACGTGAATACGGGCGGCCTCAATATCCGCAGCCATGACGTCTACGCCGCCGGTTTCGCGGCCCTGCATGTGGACCTTGAAATCCCGATGGGAGCCTGGACGCTTCTGACGGGCCTGCGGGGCGAATATGCCTACTCCGTCATGGAACTGATTCCGGGCAGCAATACCAACCTCCAGGAAGTAAACGCGCTGTTCACCGTGGGTGTTCGCTACTAAACGATCTCGACAGTGAAGCCGCGACGCGGAGGGATCGGGAGCATTCCATTACGGATCGCTCCGCGTCGCGGCTTCATCTCACCTCTCTGAAAAATATTTTCCCCGAAGACAAACTGGATGTTTGCACCCTCCGTGCCGGTCTGTTACTATGATCGAAGTTATGGGCGCGTGCTTGGTCACCATGTCTTCAAGGCTGTGCTAGCACTTCGCCGGTCAGGTGTCGGAGACCGGGAATTGGCGAGGCAATGATGCCGGCCCAAGGTGGGGATACCACATGTTCAACGTCCAACGAATTCTCTACGCGACAGATTTCTCGTCGTATTCCAATCAGGCGTATTTCCACGCCATCGCACTGGCTGAGCGATACGAAGCGAGCCTGACGATCATTCATGTATGGACGGCCGATTCTGAATGCGGAGAATCGCATTCCTGTCGCGTCCAGCTTGAGACGATCCGGCCGGAGAACCTCGGCATTCCCGTGCACCATGTCTTTCTTCGCGGCGATCCGGCGGATGAACTGGTGCGCTACACCTACGATGCCAACATCGATCTGGTCGTCATGGGCACCCATGGGCGGACGGGTCTCGAACGCCAGCTCATGGGTAGCGTGGCCGAACAAGTGATGCGCGAAGCGCCTTGCTCCGTGCTCGTGGTGAAACTACCGAAAGGTCAACCGCGTGCCGATCGACCCAGCGCTGAACTGTCGGGTGTTGCCTGAATCGCCTTCCACGGATGGTGAAGTCCCCTTATGTTGCATGAGGAACAGATCGACCTTCGCCGGCAACGCGCCCGAGCGGAAGCTTTTCAGATCGAAAATGTCGGCAAGAAGCGGGTCTTCTCCGACTTTCGCGTGCGGAACCCCAAGACCCGCGGACAGTACACCGTTACCATCCGCGGGTTCGACGTCGGCGAGAACTTCTGCACCTGCCCTGACTTCAAAGCCAACACGCTTGGAACTTGCAAGCACATCGAAGCGGTCCTGGAATCGTTGAAAGACGACACATCAACGATTCGCCAGCGGAAGGCGATCATCACCCGGCCGGAGATCACGCTTCACTATCGCGACCAGCCGCGTTTGCGGTTGCACCTGCCGCCGCGATGTTCGGACGCACTCACCTCGCTGGGTACGACTTACTTCGATTCCCACGGCCTTTGGCTGCCCGAACGGTCATTCAGCGACTTGTTGGCAGCGATTGATGTGGTTCCCGAAAAAGTGACGGTAACGACCGACGCGCTCGACTTCATCGATCGCGAACTCGAACAACGGACGATGGCCGAGCGCGAAAAGGAATGGCTGGCGGAAGTCGATAACGGCTCGTCATTCCCAACCTTGTTGAACGTACCCCTTTACGACTACCAATTACGCGGGGCCATCTGGATCGCCTGCCGGGGACGGGGCATCCTGGGCGACGACATGGGCCTGGGCAAGACCATCCAGGCGCTGGCCGCCATCGAACTGCTGGCGAACGAGCGCGGGCTCACCAAGGTGCTCATCATCGCCCCGGCCTCGGTGAAGTATCAGTGGGCTGATGAGATTCGCAAGTTCACCTCGCGTTCGGCTCAGATCATCGAAGGCCTGCAACCGGAACGGCTCGAAGCGTATCAACTTCCCACGTTTTATCGGCTCGTCAACTACGAACAGGTCGTTCGCGACCTGGACGCCTTGAACGCTTGGGGAGCCGATGCCGTCATTCTGGATGAGGCCCAGCGGATCAAGAACTGGGAGTCGAAGACGTCGAAAGCGGTCAAGAAACTCCGCAGCCGGTATGCGCTTGTTCTCACGGGTACGCCGCTGGAGAACAAGCTCGAAGAACTGTACAGCATCGTGCAGTTTGTCGACGACCGCCGGCTTGGTCCCGCCTTCGCGTTCCTGCACGAACACCGCGTGCTCGACGCCAAAGGTAATTTGACGGGCTACCGCAACCTCGATTCGATCCGCGAGAAGCTCGCCCCGATCCTGTTGCGGCGAACGCGGGGCGAGGTGCTCAGCCAACTTCCCGCCCGCACCGATAACACAATCATCGTCGAGATGCGCGACGAACAACGCGTGCCCTACGAGGCGCAGCGGAGCCGGCTTGCGCAACTCTTGCAGAAGAAGGCCCTGAGTGAACTGGATCGCCGGCGCATCCTCGCGTGCTTGGTGAACATGCGGATGTTGTGCGACAGCACCTTCCTGTTCGACAAGGAGACGACCGTCTCGCCGAAACTCGATGAATTCACGCATATCATCGAGGAACTGGCCGCATCGGGCGACGAGCACAAAGCTGTCGTCTTCAGCCAGTGGGAAACGATGTTACACCAGGCGGGCAACGTGTTGACGAAGCTGGGTGTCGGCTTCGCCCTGCTGCATGGCGGCATGGCCGGCAAAGATCGCAAGGCGGTGCTGGACCGATTCCGCGGCGACCCGACCTGTCGCGTATTCCTGAGCACCGATGCCGGCGGCGTCGGGCTCAACTTGCAGTCGGCCGACACCGTCGTGAACTTGGAACTAACCTGGAACCCGGCCGTGCTGGAACAGCGGATCGCCCGTGTGCATCGCATGGGTCAGGAACGCCCGGTGCGCGTCGTGAACTTCATCACACGCGGCAGCATCGAAGAACGGGTTCAGAAAGTGCTTGAAGCGAAGATGTCGCTCTTTGTCGGACTTTTCGAAGGCGACGGCGACCGGATCGACTTCGCCGCGGTGGGCCAGCCGCCGTTTCTTGACGGCGTTCGAGAACTGGTCGGGGAGGAGCGAGGCGCGTTGCCGAAACCGGAGACGCAGGCAACGAAACCGGACATCCTCGAAGCCGCCGTCACTTTCTTGGAAGCCCTCGCCGCCTGGGAGGGCGAATTGCCGTGGACTAGCCCCTTGAAGTCGCGCGCAGCGGACGCGTTGAAAAAGATGAGCGGCCGGGTCGACATCACTTCTTGATATCCGGCTCTTCGAACGCGTCCTTGGCGTTCCACTTGCGGACGAGAATGTCGATGCGTTCGCGAACTTCGATCGAGAGATCCTTGCGATCGCGAAGTCGAAGAAGTTGCACTAGGGCCGCCGGGCCGATGTTGACGAGTTTTTTCATGGCGGCATCGCGCACGGCAAAACGGGCGGAGTCGAGTTGGCGAACGAGGTCCAACACCGTCTCAGCAAAATCCGTCTCCAGGTGCGCGTGATACACCAAGCCGACGCGGACCTGCGACGACGGTTTCGGGGTGATCGTCAACGGCAGCCGCGCGTCGTACTCTTCTTGCGGCAGGCGGTAAAAGAGGTTCAGGCCGGGCGTTTCGAAGAACTCCTTCTGCCAAAGTTCGACCAGCGATCCGGCTTCATCAGGATTCAACCCGGCCAGCGTTAATTGATTCAACAGAGTCCGGCTTGCTTCCGAGTTGAACTTCGACGAATCGAATTCGACGAATTCGACCGCTTTGATGCGCTCGCCAGAATCAAGTTTCGCGATGCGGCCCACTCGGACTTTTTCGCCTCGGCGATCCACCACCGTCACGTCGAAGAGCGGATGCTTCACTTGGCTAACGAGTTCGACATTTTCTTTCTCGACACGAGTCGACAGCCACTTGCCCTGGGGGAAGATGCCGTCGTAGTAAATGAATTTCTCTTGTTCGACATCGAGGTTGTTCGGGCTGTATTTCGAAAAGAGCGTGTCCGACTTCACCTGGCGCAGACGGCTGATCCAGTGCTTCTCCGGGACTTCATGCAGTTTCGGATTCTTGATCTGCCAGTCGATCGGCCGTTCCTTGATGCCGAGATCCCACTCGAGTGTGTTGCCGACGGCCGGCTGCTTCTGCTGGCCGTGGACGGCCGGGTTCATCGTGGCGGGGAACCAGACGCCTGCCTGCCCGCCCGGGAACTCGACCTTCACGTGGACCTTGGTCGGCTCGATGGCGTGGAAGAAAATGATCGGCTTGCGGCGAATCTCGAACGCCCCCCAGTGTTGCGGCACCAGGCGGCCTTTCACATAACCGTAGATGAATTCGGGGAGGTCGTCCCATTCCGCCCGCAGGTCGGCGTTCGCGAAGGCGGAGTCGCTATTCACCCGGAAGACGCCCCATTCGTGAACCGTCAGGCCTTTCGCTTGCGGTTCGTCCGCGAAGGCCGTCGAAGCGACGACCATGAGAAAACCAGGCAGCAGAAGTTTCATGATCAATCTCGTAGTGACGATTTCCTACCTCTAAGACGATTCACGCAGGCTCCGCGATGGCAGATTCCACATGAGGGGAAATTGTAGGCGATCCTGGTGTATAATCTCAACATCCATGTTGGTTCTCCGTTGGAGTGTTTCATGTCGAGACTGTCGGCCATCTTTCTTGTCTTGATCGCGGGAACCCTCATTGCGGTGGTGACGTGGTTCGTCCTGCGCTCGAATCCCGACGCACTCCGCATCCCCGCTAAACCGCTGCCGCTGATCGCTGAGATCAAGATCGCCCCGGGCGATTGGCCCTGGTGGCGCGGCCCGACACGCGACAACCATAGCCCCGACGCCGAGGCGCCGACCAAGTGGAGCGAGTCCGAAAATGTCATCTGGAAGACGGCCATTCCCGGCCGGGGGCACTCGACGCCCATTCTCGTTGGCGACAAAGTCTTTGTCACCACGGCCGACGAGAAACTGGAGCGGCAGATGTTGTTCTGTTTCAACCGAACCACCGGTGAAAAATTGTGGGAGGCCCGGGTTCTCGAGAAGAACTTCCCCACGAAACACCCCGACAACTCGCAAGCGTCGAGCACACCCGCGTCAGACGGCCAACGCGTCTTCGTCGCTTTCGCCAACAATAAAGCCATCCACGTGGCCGCGTTTGATCTGACGGGTGACCTTCAATGGCTCAAGGAAATCGGCCCACACGGCGGCGGCGGTTCTCATGGCTATGGCTCATCGCTGGCCATCTGGGGGCCGTGCGTCTATGTACTCGACGACTCTCCCGGCCAAGGCTGGATCGCGGCCTTGAATCGCGAGACGGGCGACACCATCTGGCGCGAGCCCCGGAGCTCAGGGACGGGCAGTTATGGCAGTCCGCTCATCACCGAACTCGACGGCAAGACGCAACTCATCGTAGTGGGGACCGGGCGCGTGATTTCTTACAACCCGCACGACGGCGGCATCGCCTGGGTTCAAATTGGCCTGGCGGAAGTCAGCGGCAACACCGTGGCCGTGAGTCCCAAGATGATCTTCGCGTCAAGCGGCTACCCGAAGCGAAACTTCTTGGCCCTCAAAGGCGACGGCACGATTGCCTGGAAGAAGGAGAACAGCAACGAGTTCCCTTATCCCCCATCCATGCTCTGGCATGAAGGCCATCTCTACGTTCTCAGCGATCAAGGCCTATTAACCTGTTACGAGGCCGAGACCGGTAAACAGAAGTGGAAAGAACGGGTGACGGGGAGCTATTACTCGTCGCCCATCATCGTTGGCAAAAACCTCTACATCTGCAACCGCGAGGGCTTGACGACCGTCTACGAAGTCTCACCCGAAGGAGCGACTGAGATCGCCCGCAACAAGTTGGATGCCGGCATCAACGCCAGCCTCGTCGCCATCGGCGGAAGGCTGTACTTGCGGACCGAGACGCATCTCTATTGCATTGGGAAGAAGTGAAGGTAGATGGGCGCGCGGAGGGTGAAGCAGCATGTCGTTATGGAATCCCGTGAAGCGGGGTTACGTCGATCAGCCGGAACATTGGCCCTATTCAAGTGCTCGAAACTACCTGGGATTGCCGGGATTGATTCCAGTCGTCACCGAGTGGGCGTAGCGGGTTCGCGACACGGAGCGTCGAAGACGTGCGTTCCCACGGAGGACCGTGGGAACGAGTCGAAAGCCTCACCCATGGGCTTGTATCTGATTCAACACATCCAACGTCGTCTCCCGACTCCCCGACACCCCATTCATCTCGTGAGGCATCGGAGCGCTGACCTCCGTGATGGCGGCATCCAGGATCGTCAGGCACGTTTCCACTTCCGCGGCGGTGATGCAGAGCGGCGGGCAGAAACGGAGGCCGGCTTCGCCGCAGCCGAGCAACAACAAGCCGCTTTGAAAAGCTGCCTGCACCACTAGTTCACGCTGGGACGGGAACGGTGCGCGGTTCTCGTGCAGCAGGTCGACGGCGGTCATCAGACCCAGACCCCGGACGTTGCCGAGGCAGAGATGTTTCTTGGCCAGGCGGTTCAGACCGTCGCGGAGTTGCCGGCCGCGTTGATCGGCGTTGGCCATGTATTCCCGTTCGAGCAAGGCGATCGTCGCCAGGGCGGCCCGGCAGGAGACCGGGTTGCCGCCGAACGTGCTGGCGTGGCTGCCGCTCGGCCAGTCCATCACGTTCGCTTTGGCGATCATCGCTCCCAGCGGCAGGCCGCTGGCGATCCCTTTCGCCAGGCAGATCATGTCCGGCTCGATGCCCCAGTGTTCGATGGCGAACATCTTGCCCGTGCGGCCCATGCCCGATTGCACTTCATCGACCACCATCATGATGCCGTGCCGATCACACAGTTCGCGCAGGGCGGCCAGGAATCCCGGCGGCGAAATACGGTAACCGCCCTCGCCCTGAATCGCTTCCACGAAAATGGCGGCCACTTCATCGGGCGGGGCCACGCGATGGAAAACCGTATCCTCGATCTTCTTCACGCAGGCGCACCCCTCCAGTTCCGTGGGGACGCAGCCGGCACAATCACGTGGGAAATCCACATGATGAATGTCCGGCACCAGCGGCGAGAACCCCCGGCGATGCGGCAGCTTCGACCCGGAGAGCGACATCGCTCCGTAGGTTCGGCCGTGGAAAGCCCCGAAAAAGGCGATGACCCGGCCTCGACCGGTATGCCAACGGGCCAGCTTCAACGCGGCCTCGATCGATTCCGCGCCGCTGTTCGTGAAGAAGACTTTCTTGGGCGTCGGCCCCGGCGCGAGTTGAGCGAGCTTCTCCGCGAGGTCGATCTCGGGTTGGTAATAGAAATCGGTCCCGGACATGTGGATCAGTTTGCTCGACTGATCGTGAATGGCCGCGACCACTTCCGGATGGCAGTGCCCGGTGGAATTGACCGCGATGCCGGCGGTGAAGTCGAGGAAGAGGTTGCCGTCGACATCTTCGATGACGGCCCCGCTGCCGCGCGCGACGACGAGCGGATAACTCCGCGTATACGATTGCGAGATATAACGGGAATCGCGTTGAAGCTGAATCGCGGCCTTGGGGCCGGGCAGGGTGGTGCGAATGTCGGGAACGGCGCTGTCACTAAAGAGCCACATGGGAAAGCCCTCGACTTTCGTTTCACGGCAGACAACTCCTGAAACTCGGAGAGATGCTGAGCTTCGATGATTTTGACTTGGTCCATTGGATTATACCACCGTCAGCAACCGCCGCAATCGAGCTTGATCGCGTCCATCGAATTCCGATGACGATCGCTGCCGGGTTTGTCGACTTGGCCAAATACATACGCTTCCTTCTTCCTTTCTCCCTCGGAACGCATAACCTCACCCCAACGTCAGGTCGTCTTTCGTCGTGAGTGTCATCCATGAATCCGCCGCCGAGCGATGTCAAAGCCGCACCCCAAACGCTCGTGGATGCCCCCGTCGCGGCCACCCCTCCGCAGCAGACGTTGCCCGACCCGACGCCGCCTACTGGTCCCCATCAACAGCCGCTGCCGCCCACGCTTGATCTGGTTGTCGATCAACCGCCCGTGAAGACTCGCTCGTCGCTGCCGGAAATCCCCGGCTTCAAGTTCATCAAAAAGCTGGGCGCGGGCGGCATGGGGGTCGTCTATCTCGCGGAGCAGGAGGGGATGGATCGGCTCGTCGCGGTCAAGATGTTTCGCGACGAGAATTTCACGGAAGAGAAATTGCACCGCTTCCAGACCGAAGCACGCGCCATCGCGGGGATCGAACATCCCAACGTCGTTCGCATTTATCAGATCGGCACGCAGGGCGATCAACCCTATTTCGTGATGGAATATTGTGCGGGCGGCGATCTGGAGTCGTATCTGAATCGACAGCCGCAAACGCCCCAGCAGGCCGCTCACATCGCCCACGCCATTGCCGAGGGAATGGCGGCCGCTCATCGCACGAACATCATCCATCGGGACTTGAAGCCCGGCAACGTCCTGATCTTTTCCGAAGTCGGCTTCCGTGTCGCCGATTCGAAAGCAAGTTCATCCGCGGCGCCTTCGGTCAATGAGACGAAAGCTCACCTTGAGTTTCCGGCGTCTTCCCACACGTCGCCCGCGGCCTTGCTCAAAGTCACGGACTTCGGACTCGCCAAGCAACTGGATGCCGTCCACGACGCCACGACCAAGTCGGGTGCGGTCATGGGCACGCCGAGCTACATGTCACCGGAGCAGGCGACCGGGCGCACCAACGAAATCGGCAAGCCATCTGATGTCTGGTCGATCGGCGTGATGCTTTACGAAATCCTCACCGGATCGCTGCCGTTCGTCGGTGCGACGATCCCGGCCGTGTTGTCGAAAGTGGAAAATGACGAGCCGGCGTTGCCGTCCGAGCGCCTGAACGTGCCGCTCGACCTGGAGACGATCTGCCTGAAGTGCCTGCGTAAGCAGCCCAAAGATCGCTACGACTCGGCCCAAGAGTTGGCGGAGGATCTGCACCGTTTCCTGAACAACATGCCGATCGTGGCCCGACGGCTCAGTCTGACGTATCGCCTGTCGAAGTTCACGCGAAGAAATCGGGCCCTGGTTGCTACCCTCTTGGCTATCGCGACGTCGATCGTGATCGCCTTCATCGCACTGCTGGCGGGGCTGGCGGAATCTCGCCGCGCCGAGAGCGAATCCCGCCGGGCGGCCGAGCAATCACTCGTCGCGGAAAAAGAAGGTCGACGGCGGTTGACCGAATCGATCGCCAGCGCGGCCCAACTCGCCTTCCAGCGCGGACTTTGGAGTGAGGTGATTCAGCGCTGTGACGAAGCGTTGCGCGAAGGACATCCCGACCCCATCGCCCTGCGACTTTTACGCATTCGCGCATTGAACGCGCGGGGCGATCGGACGCAGGCGGGGTCGGAGCTTGCAGAAATCGCCCAGCGTGATGATCTGGGCGATCGACTGGGCGTCGTGAGATTGTGGCAGGGTGATTTTGAGCAATTTCATGACGGCAAACGCGTGCTGGAATTGACACGTCAGGCGGTGGATCTCGGGCTTCCCCCCGCGGACTTGGCTTATGCGAAGGCGATTCTTTCCGCTTCAACGAAAGAAGCCGCCCAGCACATCAGCGAGACGCTGGAACTAGAACCGTATCATCATCAAGCCAATATGCTGCGTGGTTTCTATCTGCTCTTTCTGGGACGCCACGACGATGCGACCCAGCACGTCCTGACCGCTTCGCGTCTCTTCCCCGATGACCCCAGCTTTCAGACTCAACTGGTGATCATTCACACGCTAAACAACCAGCAATCGAAAGCGGACGAGGTCATGAAGCGGTTACGCCGCCAAACTAGCGATGTTCAATACCGAGTGTTGCGTGATCTGCTCGACTTCATTCGCCTGGCCCGTCGCCTCGACGACTCGGTCGCCGACCCGGCCCTCTTCGAGCGAAATCTGATGAAGCTCCGCTTCAAGCTCATTTTGATGCTGCCGAATTTTCTCGCCCAAAAGGAATTGGCATCCGGAATCTTTCAACTGGATCACCTCACCTTGCCGCCGAATCTACAGGTAGGCATCGGGAGGTTGCTGCGTTTGATGGTCACGATCGGCAACGTGAAAGTCGATGATGTGCCGGAATTGGAACGCCTGCTGAAAGAAGTCGATGAGATCGCCGAGCTCGTTCCCGACGGCATTCTGCATTACTATCGTGGTGGTTTGCTGGTGCTTCGCGCCGCGCAAGAACCGACCGGTGACCCACGTTGGGAGGACGCGGAAAAGGCATTCCTGCAGGGCATGATCTCGGCGTCGATCTTCCAAGTGCAGCGGGCGTGTCTCGTCGAAGCCATTCGGCTCGAGACGTTTCTCGCCCATCCGAAATGGCCACGACCGCAACCGGCTTTTCGTCAACGTTTCATCGCCAATGTCTATCAGTTGTTGGCCGGCGGGTCGTTCGCGCCCGATCTGGCGGAGCATTTCTCGAAGTGGGCGGAAATCTTGAAGGAGATGGATCTGGCCCGCGCGATCTACGTTGCCTGGGAGCGAAATTGGCCCAAAGACCGCAAAGCCCCGCGCCTGCGGTCGGTATTCGAACTGAACATCGGAGCGCCGCGACTGGCGCTCGAAGCAGCCGAGCGCGCTCTCAAATTGAATGCGGAGGATGCCGAGGCCATGAAACTTCGTGACGAGGCGGATAACAAACTCAACGGAAAACGGTAGCACTCCACTCTCGACGGCAAAGCTCAGGGACGCCCGTCCCTGAGCTTTTCGAATATGAGCACTGCAGAATTCTTACCGACTCAGTTTGTCGCTCCCCGGCGTCGGCTTCTGACCGACCGTGGCGAGCGCCATCGCCAGAAAGTCCGTCGCGATTTTCTGCACGAGGGCATCGCAGGCTTGGCACGATTTGGTCCAGGCCGCCTCGTTGGTGTAGGGCGCGGTGCTGACTTCCATGTAGGCCTTCGCCTTCGGTTCCGTGCCGCTGGGGCGCAGGACGACCTTGGCGTTCTCCCCCAGGCGGAAGATCAAGAAATTGCGGCTGGCCTCGTCGGTCGCTCCCTTGATGGGACCCATCCGCCCATTCTCGTCGCGCAGGTCTTCAACGCTTGTGACTGCGAGTCCGCCGATCGACTTTGGCGGGTTGGCCCGGAGCGTATCGAGCATACGCCCCATGTTCGACTTGCCCTCGATGCCCGTCATCACGATGTTGATCACTTCGTTGCGGAAGTAACCGTACTGGCGGTAGATCGATTCGAGATAGTCGACGACGCTGCGTCCCTGGCGTTTTTGTTCCAGCGCCATCTCCGCGAAGAGTACGCACGCGCCGGCGGCATCCTTGTCGCGAAGCTCGTACGTCGTCAGCAGGCCGTGGCTTTCCTCGCCGCCGATCACGTAGTCGGTCGCCTGGCCGCGGATGTCTTCGTAGGCGCCGGTCGTTTCCAGTTGGTAAAGCACTTCCGCAATGTACTTGAAGCCGACGAGCAAGTTGTCGACGACCTGGGCTTTGAAGCTGCGGGCGATGCGGCTCACGAGCGATGTCGTAACCTCGGTGTGTACGACGATAGGGGAGGGGGGTAGGCTGCCGGTTTTCGCGAGTTGGCTGAGCTTGTAATGCGTCGCCAGGGCGACGATTTCGTTGCCAGTGATGAGGCGGTAGTCGCCCTTGCCATCTTTATCGCGACAGGCAAGTGCACCGATGCGATCGGCATCCGGATCGGTCGCGAGCACCAGGTGCGCCTGATTCGCTTTGGCCACGACCTCGGCCCGGTCCATCGATTCCGGCACCTCCGGGTTCGGCGATTTCGTCACGTTAGGGAATTGGCCGTTCGGTTCCATCTGCTCCGGCACGGGGATGGGGCGGAACCCCTGCGCTTGCAGCGCCTCCATCGCGGTCATGCCGCCGACGCCATGCAACGGCGTGTAGACGAGGCGGAACTCATCGAAACGCGGAGGCGTGGAGACTGCTTGCCGGCGGCAGAGTTCGATGTAGGCTTTGTGCGTTGTATCATCGAGCCAGTGAATCCGGCCGGTCTTGACGGCCTCGGCCCAGGGGAGCGATTTGATGACCGTGACCTGATCGACGTAATCGCTCATGATCTGATCGTCGGGCGGGACGGGCTGGCCGCCGCGCTCGTCGTAGAACTTGCCGCCATTGTCGTCGGGCGGGTTGTGTGACGCGGAGATGTTCAGCCCGCCGTTCGTCCCCAGCATGCGGATCGCAAAGGAGAGTTCCGGCGTGGCCAGGTAGCGTTTGCTATCCGGCGGCAAAATATGGGCATGCACGCCGTTCGCGACGTAAACGCACGCCGCGTACTGGGCGAAGTCCTTGCTTGACAGATGCAGAACCGGGTTTGGAAGTGAAGGATTGTAGACTTTGCGATTGTCTTCAAATTGACGAACGTCGTAAGCGAGCGCCACCGTGAGCGGTTTGGCGTGATCCGGGAAGCGAGCCTTAAGATACTCGCAGTGACCCTGCACGCTGGCGCCGAGCGTCCAGAGATTCATGCGATTCGGCCCGATGCCGACGCCGCCGCGCCGCCCACCAGTGCCGAAGGGCATCACTTGGTAGAATTGGTCAAGCAGCGCGGACCATTTCCCCGAAGCAATCTGCCACTCGATCTGCGGCCGGAACGATGCGTAGTCGGGCTGGCTGAGCCAGGCCGCGAGAAACTGCAGACCCTTCTCCTTGAGGAGCGGGTCGGCATCGATACCCTGGAAGCCTTGTTTGGCCGAAGCGAGCAGATCCATGAGACGCCTCACACACGAGCACGGCGAATAGAGAATGGAAATAAGCTAAGAGATGATGCGGGCGGGGGCAATGAGAGGGTCGGGGCGTCAGTCAATCCAGTTTTCGAAACGGAGGCCAGGAACTCGTTCGAAGTCAATCCGATTAGCCGTGAGAAGGAGACAGCCGTTCGCCAAAGCTGTCGCGGCGATTTTTAGATCCATGCTGCCGATGCGAATCTTCGAGGATCGTAGTTCGTCAAATCGAGTCGCGGCAATTTCGTCAAAAGGAACGATTCGAAAATGATTGAACCATTCGATGACAGTGATCAATCCGCGGTAGGCTTTGAGTTGGCGAAGTGGACGTCGTTCCTTGGCTATTGCCGCGAGCCAACCGCGCAACTGTTCTTCAATACTGATGATCGAAAGGCCAATAACCTCGTGCGCGACCGATTCGAGTCTCGCTTTTAGGTTGCGACTTCAATCCGTTTGCGGAAGTCCCAAAACGGTCAAATGATCGGTATCCAGAATGATCATGATTCGTCAGATTCCCGAGCCGCTTTGCGCTCGGCTTCTCGGATTGCCTGGCCCTCTGCAATCATCTGATGAATAAACTCGTCGTCACCGAGCATCCCAACGGCCGTGCGCCAGTCCTTTTGCGGAAGAGGCGCCGGATTCAATGCCAGAACTCTTTCGAGCTCTTCCACTCGCTTCGCCAACCCTTCTAATGTTAGTTCTGCCATCGTTTATTCCTCCACGTGCGCAGCCGCAATTCGACTTCGATGATGAATCATACATCATCGACTGGGGGGAGAGAAGTTTGATCGTCCGGCTCGTCCGACAAAAAACGGACCCAATCGGTCCGATTCGGCGAATTCAGGGAACCAATCACTTGATTTCTTCACCCATCAGCGGTTATGATTATGTCATGGGTCGTGTTGACGTGACACGACGGGCTGAAGTCCGAACGATCCTCGTGGTACCGGGGTCGAACGGGATGGCTCTGACGGAAGGAGGTGGTCCAGTGCGTAATGGGAACCATAGTTCGAGGCGGCCGTTCTGATGCCGCTGACGGGCTGCGTCAGCGCGGCCGTGAAATGTAGAAGGCCATGGCGAGTATTTCGCCGTGGCCTTCCTTTTTTTACACCAACTCGATCTTTTTTTCTCGAACCAGCTGAACAAGCCAGCATGTCCGTTTTCATACCCCCAAGGGGAGTCGAACCCCTGTTTTAGCCTTGAGAGGGCTACGTCCTAGGCCACTAGACGATGGGGGCCTGTTCCATGATTAAAGAGGCTCACGTAGGGCCTGTCAAGCCGCCAAAAGCCCTGATTTTCTGGATTCGCCGAAAAAATGGAGTTTTATTGCGGAAAGGCCGAGAGGTTGACGAATATAGAATTGTAACAATTTCCGGCGCAACCTTATCTCGTTTGTTCGTTCCCTGGATGAGTCCAACGAGGTTTCGAGCGGAAAGCTTGGCAAAGTCCGTGCAAAATGGACGTGAATCGGCTTGCCAGTAAAATTACACTAGCTTCCGCTTGACAGAAGCTTTAGAATTGAGTTGTGGACTGAAACCAGTTATCCCCCTCATGCCGGATGTTCCGGCGTCTCTGGTTCCAGTAAACCTCGATGCGAGGAGACATAACATGAGCGAGGAAATCCTTCGTACCGTCATGTGGGTCGGCCTGGCTGTCGGGATTGTGGCGGTCTTCATGGTGCTTGAGGTGCTTCTACGCACGCTCTTCACCCGATACGGCACTCCCGCGGAGAACCAGAATCCGCACCGGATCGGGACAGAGCTACCTCGGGTGTTGAAGCAGAACTAATCCAAGTTCTCTCGGAACGGATTTCGTCCCCACGACCGGCCGGCCGAGCTACGGATCTAAATACACAGGCAGCCACGAGAAGTTCGCTTCTCGTGGTTGCCTGTTGTCTTTTCGTTCGGGCTCATTTCATCCGGGGGTGTCCGCACGGCTGGTGCCGGCCCTGGTCTTCAAAACGACCCAGGGCATTTTTCGGCCTATCGGCCTCTTCCTCGAAAAAAGCCGCAAATACTGTTCTTTCATGTGGTTGCGGCGACAATTCTGCCCGTCGATGTTGTCGGCAGAAACGCCAAAAAGGGGCTGTTTTCGACCTCAAAGGGGTAATGAAAGGGGTAAAACTCGGCTGGTCCACAAGTCGGTGGACTGCGGTGTTCAAGCCTCATTCAATGCTCCGGCAACCTGATCTCGATCCCATACCTCGGCGCAATCTCCAGCAGCTTCTCGATCTCCTCCTTCGTCGTCGGCAAAGCCGTGGTCGCACCTTCGGCGAGAGGCAC
>Ga0105047_10007821_pt1 | contig 17958 bp, 10 predicted proteins | sample MAT04_FD_78384 | JGI IMG/M metagenome (GOLD analysis project Ga0105047, IMG submission 78384) | Freshwater microbial communities from Lake Fryxell liftoff mats and glacier meltwater in Antarctica - MAT-04 (megahit assembly) | ecosystem: Environmental > Aquatic > Freshwater > Ice > Liftoff...
TGAATGCCGATGGTGGAATTGTAATGCGTACTCAGGTATGAATATTTATTGATAAAATCCTTATAAGCCGGTTGTGAGGTTGTAGGATAAACGGGCGATGATTCGAGCAGGTTATAGAAACTTTCGCTCGAAATAGTTGTGCGGTCAAGGTAAAGTGATGCCCCTACCTGCAATGTGAGCGAAACCATGGTTATCTGGTATTTTTCCAGTAACTCCTGAGGAATATCACAGGTTGAATCCGTAACCAGAGCAATAGGCCTTTTGCGGTTATGCGACATTTCCTGTTGCATCACCATATCATCCACTTTCTGGTATGTAATTGATGCTCTTTTGCTAATGGCTTCAAAAAGCTTTATCGGGGTATCGGAATGAATATGTATGCGCAGGCGTTTCTCCGAACCTGCTACAACCATTGAGTCGCCCATACCGGCAATAGCATCGCGGACACTGTTTTTAGTTTCCCCGGGGTGCAAATCGAGTGCAAGCATGGCTTCGCAGCAATACCTGTGTGTAATTTCATCATGCAGGTCGGTTTGAATATCATCCATGATCATATCATTCATCGGGATGGCCAAACGGCGTATGGATTGCCTGTTTTTGAAAAAGTCAATCATGCCTTCCAGAAACAATACAAACCCTTTGGCACCGGCATCAACAACATTCGATTTGGCAAGGACTTCCAACTGACGGGTTGTATCAGCAAGCGAATCTTTTGCAACCTGCAATGCTTTTATAAGCAGTTCCACAAAATCGTCGATCAACCCTTTCATGGTATTGATAAACTCAGCCCATTCGCGGATTACCGAAATCATAGTTCCTTCAATAGGGTTTGCTATTGCTTCGTAGGCATAGGTTACAGCCTTGGTAATGGAACGCGAAAAATTTTCAACAGTAAGGTTTTCTTCATTTTCAATTTCGTTGCCAAAACCATATAGAAACTGGGCGAAAATTATCCCGGAGTTTCCTCTTGCACCAACTAAAGCAGCATCAGCCAGAGCTGTTGCAGCCATTTTTACATTGTTGGTAGGAATAGGGCTATCAACAATGGATCGCATGGTGCTGGCCAGGTTGGTTCCTGTATCGGCATCGGCAACCGGGAATACATTCATTTTATTGAGCAGACCCTGGTTTTCGAAAATACGCTGGGCACCAGACAAGAAGGCATAGTAGAAACTTCTACCATCGAGTAATTTAACAAGCGGGATTGAATTTTCCAATGATGAGGGGAGCTTTGGTGCAATTTATTAAACGGACAAAATTATGTTTATCTGGATTATACTCATACAAAATTAACAATTTTCCAAGTATGTTGTTTTTGTAATATGTAGAAAAATCTTATTTTTTGTTAAAAGTCTCTCACAGAAAATGAGCCAGGTTTTAAAAGCGGGTTTAATCTTAACTTTTCGGAATCATGCATTTCCTGACTATTTGATCCTGGTAAAACCTGAAAAATCCCCCTTGTCGATTTTTGCATTTAGTTCCGAAACAATATCTTTATACGATGACCTTTTACCGCAACTATACATTCTTTTAATGGGCTTAGTATCGGTAATCATTGTCATCAGGTTTTGAGCCGAAGGCGTAACCGGAAGTTTCGAATACGCTTCATAGGTTAATTTGGTGAAGGCAACATTCTTACTGATTCCCCGGTTGTCGAGCCAATAGCCTTTGTTTAGCGGCGTAGGATAGGCAAGCTTTCCTTTATAATATACATCTTTCACATCGGGGTACGATTCAATGGACTTTTTATCCTCATTCAAAATAACAGGCACAAATTCCGAATAATTTCTGGTTGTTTTATAAATAATGATTTCAGGCTCTGTTACCGATAAAACCTGGCCTGATTTTGCATGATCTGTGTTTTTTGCAATAGCTGTGTCTTTTGCAGATTTACAGGCTGAAATCAATGCGCCGGTTAACATAACGGATAAAAAAAGAGTGTAACGTACCATGATGAATTGTTAATTTTTGACAAATTTAAAGTTTAATGGCTTTGGCTTCGTTGGTTTAAGTGAATATTTAATATTTTTGTGATTCAATATTCTGGCATGGAAATTGCCAACTCCGGAGTTACTATGTTGTTCTGGCGACATTAATACTAAGGAAAGATTAAAATAACCATAAATAAAATTACAAACTATGAAAAAAGTACTTGCTACTTTAGTGATTTCGATACTGATGACTTTTGCTGCTTTTGCACAAAATGCTGCTCCTCAGGCACCTGTAAATCCAAATGCGCCTATGATTACATTCGAAAAAACAACGCATGATTACGGAACTCTGACCAAAGGCGGTGATGGTACCTGCGAATTCAAATTCAAGAACACGGGAGTTGAACCTCTTATTTTATCCAACGTTACTTCTTCCTGTGGTTGTACTGTTCCCGAATGGCCCCGCGAACCAATCATGAAAGGTAAATCAGCATCTATCAAAGTGAAATACGACTCAAACCGTATAGGTCAGATAAATAAGACAATCACCGTGATGTCGAACGCCAAAGAATCATCTGTTCAACTGCGGATAATTGGTAATGTTGTTGAGGCTACCAACGGCGCGCAGATGCCACAGAATAACCTGAATCCTGGTTCAGCACCGGTCGCCAAATAGGGTTTTGTGGTGGGTAAAGGGGAGATGAGGAGAGTGGGAGATGGAGAGAATGGGAGTTGGGGAGAGTGGGAGATAGGAGATGGGGAGAGTGGGAGAGTGGGAGAGTGGGAGATGGAGACTTAGAGAATATGAATTTAGACAAATAGATTTTCCAGAAAGAAGACTATCATTCCGATGGTCTTTTTTTTTACTTTCTCCTTGTCTCCAAATCCCCCTGTCCCCTTGTCTTTTCCTTAATCCTAGGCATTGTTAATAAATTATTGTCATCCGAAAAGATAAAGAAGGAGGATAATTAGCTATTTTTGACCCGTATGGAACAGAATGAAAGAACGGATGCGCTGGCATCGCGAAAAGTAATTAAAAGGCCGGTTATCGGACGAGATGTATTTCAGGAACATGGAAAATTGCCACCGCAGGCTACTGACCTGGAGGAAGCCGTTTTGGGTGCGCTGATGCTCGAAAGGGATGCTGTGGCCGCCGTTATTGATATGCTTGTGCCGGCGGTTTTTTACAAGGAATCGCACCAGGCAATTTTTGAGGCTATCACCATGTTGTTCCATAACAACGAGCCTGTAGATATTTTAACCGTTACCAATGCTCTCAGGCATACCGGTAAACTCGAACTGGCGGGTGGCCCGTTTTATATTACTCAACTTACTTCGCGTATTGCTTCATCCGCTAATATTGAATTTCATGTTGGTATTCTGAAGCAAAAATTCCTGCAACGCGAGTTAATAAAAATCTCGACCGAAACTATCCGCAAATCTTTCGAGGATTCAACCGATGTATTCGATTTGCTCGATGAAACCGAAAGCGGACTGTTTGCCATTACCGAAAACAACCTTCGGAAAAAAGCACAGTTGATGCCCGAACTGGTGCATAAAGTTTTGAATGCGATTGATACAGCCCGGAAAAATGACGGTGTTTCCTCTGGTGTTCCTTCAGGATTTATTGATCTTGACAAACTTACCGGAGGCTGGCAACGCAGTGATCTTATTATTGTTGCAGCCCGTCCGGGTATGGGTAAAACTGCTTTTGTACTTTCCATGGCCCGCAATATTGCCATCGAAGCCAAAAAAGCCGTTGCTTTCTTTTCGCTTGAAATGACAGCCGATCAGTTGGTTGCGCGTTTAATTGCTTCAGAAGCTGAACTTTCGGCCAGCAATCTCAGGCGCGGGCAATTACAGAATTTTGAGTGGGAGCAGTTAAATTCCCGTATTTCAAAACTTATTATAGCTCCTATTTATATTGATGATACGCCTTCGTTGTCCATTTTCGAACTTAGGGCAAAATGCCGCCGACTGAAAGCACAATATGATATTGATATGGTTATTGTTGACTATATCCAGCTTATGACGGGCGGTGGCAATACCAAAGGAGGAATGGGAAATCGTGAGCAGGAAATTTCAGCAATTTCGCGCTCCTTAAAAAGCCTTGCCAAGGAACTTAATATCCCGGTTATCGCACTTTCGCAGCTTAATCGTTCGGTCGAAACACGGAGTACAGCGCAGGGAAGCAAAAAACCACAACTTTCCGACCTTCGCGAATCGGGTGCCATTGAGCAGGATGCCGACCTTGTAATGTTTATTTACAGGCCTGAGTACTATAAAATTATGGAAGACGAAGAAGGTAATTCAACCGAGGGTAAAGCGCAGATTATAATTGCCAAGCACAGGAATGGAGCTACCGACGAAGTTTGGCTCGAATTTATCAGTCGTTTTGCCCGTTTTCAGGATGTTGCAGGGCTGAGTATCGACCGGATGGGAATGCCGTTAAACCCGAATACAGGTTTCGATCAGCCAGGTAACAATACAGTTATTATGCAATCGAGGCTCAACAGTATGGATGATGAGGTTGATCTGGGTCCTACTAATTTTTAAATTGATATCAGAAAGCATAGATTTTAAGACACGGAAGACCGGAGTCAGAAGACAGAAGTGGTTGCACTTCGTCATCTGACCTAGGTCTTCCGATCCCCAATATGATTCTTTAGAAAAAATTAAACTCTGATTTAGCAAGTTGGTAAACATGAAACGTAGCATACTCCTTATATTATTTGTTCTTCTGCTGATGAGGACTCAGGCTGCTTACCTGCTTATCCCGATGGATCAGAACCAGAAAAACCACCTTAAGGCATACGGTATTGCATACTGGGTACTTCAGCAGGATGTTGAAGTAAGTTGGCTGTTGAATTACCGGGGCGGGACTTTCATGATAAAATATGTTAAAGCAATTGAGAACGAGTGTTTTATTCGTGGTGTAAGCTGTGAGGTAATTGCAGATGCACAATCCACAGCCATACTCCAGGAAATAGCCGATCCGGAAGTAAATATGGATGAAGTTAAATTGAATAAAACTCCCAAAATTGCCGTTTATTCTCCCAAGAACAAGCTTCCGTGGGATGATGCCGTTACTCTGGCACTTACTTACGCTGAAATTCCTTACGAAATTGTTTATGATGAGGAGTTGATAACAGGAGTGCTTCCCATGTACGATTGGCTCCATCTTCATCACGAGGATTTTACAGGGCAGTTCGGGAAATTCTGGGGTGCATACCGCAATGCATCATGGTACAGGGATGACGTTCGGTTAAATGAAGCAATGGCAGCAAAACTGGGTTTTAAGAAAGTTTCGGAAATGAAACTGGCAGTCGCACTTAAAATAAGGGATTTTGTTACCGGCGGCGGATATTTGTTTTCGATGTGTTCAGCTCCCGATAGTTATGATATTGCACTGGCTGCCGAAGGAGTTGATATTTGTGATGTGATGTTCGATGGGGATGCCATGGACTCTAAAGCCCAGTCGAAGTTAAATTACGGAAATTGTTTTGCCTTTAAAAATTTCAATTTGGTCACCAATCCTTATGAGTATGAAATCTCATCTATTGACGTGAATACCAATAGGAAAGTTAGTCAGAATAATGATTTCTTCACCTTATTCGATTTTTCGGCAAAATGGGATCCGGTGCCAACCATGCTTTGCCAGAATCACATGCAGGTTATTCATGGTTTTCGCGGCCAAACAACTGCTTTTGAAAAAAAGTGTATTAAATCGGAAGTTATTGTTATGGGCGAAAACAAAGCACTTGATGAGGCAAGGTATATTCATGGCGATTTCGGAAAGGGAACCTGGACGTTTTACGGAGGTCATGATCCGGAGGATTACGAACATCGCGTGGGCGATCCGCCTACCGATCTGAACCTTTTTCCTAACTCGCCGGGTTACAGATTGATCTTAAATAATGTATTATTTCCGGCTGCTAAGAAGAAAAAGCAGAAAACCTGATAGTTTGTATTTATATACATATCTGATAATCATATTTTTAAAATATTTATTTTAAAATATTTAAAAAATCATCCTATGTTTGTGTTAACTTAACACTAAGTTCACTATTTTTACATCTTTGGAAATAGTATTGCTTTTCAGAAAACAGTATATTTGCTTTTCCGTTTCCGGATGAATACATCGTTTTCATGCAGGCATAAATGAACTTATGACTACAAAATCTTTGTTACACTACCAGACCTTCTGATTTTATTTTTAACTAACCATTTTAACTAACCATTATGGAACAACAAAAACACGCAAACTACGGTCTGGGAATGACTGTAATCGGATCCATCTTTTTTATTTTTGGATTCGCAACTACCTTTATTATTACCCTGAGTGGACAGGTAAAAGACATTTTTACGCTAACTGAGTTTGAAGCCCAGTTCCTTAGTTTTTCCTTCTTTATTACCTACTTTTTTATTTCAATTCCAATTGGGTTGTTCATAAAAAAAGTCGGCTATAAAAGTGCTTTAATAACTGGTTTGTTGCTTATGGCCACAGGTAGTTTCCTGTTTTTCCCGGCAGCAAAAGCGCCTTCGTTCCCCTTGTTCCTGGCTGCTACATTTGTATTGGCATCGGGCGTAGTATTTTTGCAAACTGCTGCTAATCCCTATGTTGCTGCATTAGGTTCAGAAGAATCAGCAGGTGGCAGGCTTAATCTGGTACAGGCACTCAATTCAATTGCTACCATGGTAGCTCCCTGGATCATTGCCGTATTTATTTTCAGAGGGGCAAGCGAAATGCTTACTTCAATGCAGAAAGCCGAAACAGTGCAGATGCCTTTTATTATTATCGGAATTATTGTTGTACTGGTTGCCATTGCAATAGCTCTTATTAAACTTCCTGATGTTACCGGCGGTAAAGTTGAACTGAAGAAAAGTGTATGGAAACACCCTCATGTACTCTTAGGTGCCTTGGGAATCTTCTTTTATGTTGGTGCTGAAGTGGGAACGGGCGGACTTATTCTGAACTATTTAAAAACAACCCAGTTAATGGATCCTGTGGATGCTGGTAAATACGTTGCAATTTATTGGGGTGGTGCTATGGTTGGCCGGTTTTTCGGATCAATTATGCTTTCTAATATTACTGACAACGTTAAGAAATATACTTATGTTGCTCTCGTATTATTACTGGCACTGGTTTCCGGTTCATTTGTTACCGGCTGGAGCTGGAATATAGGGCTTATATTTATGGTGGTTGCAGTTGGTAATTTTATCCTGATGCAACTTGGCAAAGGAAATGCCGGCCAATCACTTGCAGTTTTTGCTTTATGTGCAGCTACTCTGGCTCTGATAACTGCTTTTACCTCCGGAAGTATTGCACTTTGGGCTGTTATTTCAATAGGAATGTTCAACTCCATTATGTTCCCGAATATCTTTACACTTGCGGTTAAAGACCTTGATCCGGGTGAACTCAGTACAGCTTCGGGAATTATCAATACCTTGATTTTTGGTGGAGCAATCATTCCGCTGATTATGGGTAAAATTGCCGATGTTTCGGGATATTCGTGGGCTTTTATTGTTCCGGCTCTCTGTTACCTTTACATCTTCTTTTATGCGGTTAAAGGAAGTAAATTCCGTTCAGCATAAATTTTCATCCAACTTTTTTGTGTTGGGTTGGTAATGCTCATTGTAATGAAAAGTGAAAAATAATCCATTAAAAATAATAATTACTAATGAAACAAGTAGCAATAGGAATTGATATAGGAGGTACAACTACCTCTATTGGAGTTGTTGACCGCGAAGGCAACATCCTGTATGAAAAAAAACCGCAGTTATCCACACCGCTAAAAAAAGATAACCCAACCGGCAGTGAAATTATTTCCGAAAAATTGTTAGGCGATTATATTAATCTGCTTGTTGAGGAAATTAAAGCAGCTATTGAAGTAGTTGCCAAAATTAATCCGGAAATAGGTGTAATGGGTATAGGAATAGGTGCACCAAACGGGAATTACTATACCGGAACTATTGAACATGCGCCAAATCTACCTTTTACAGGAGTAATTCCTTTTGCTAAACTAATCCAGGATAAATTTCCTCAAATCAAGCATGTGAGGCTCACCAACGATGCCAATGCAGCAGCTTTGGGCGAAATGATATTTGGTGGTGGCAAGGAAATGGATAATTTTGTAATGATCACGCTTGGCACCGGCTTAGGCAGCGGAATTATCGTAAATGGCGATCTGGTGTACGGTGCTGATGGTTTTGCCGGCGAAATTGGTCATACCACAATTGGCAGGGGTACACGCTTGTGCGGTTGCGGTTCAAGAGGACATCTGGAAGCATATTGCTCGGCTACCGGAATTAAACGTACTGTTTACGAACTCCTTGCAAAAGATAACAATTCGGAAAGTGAGTTGGCTGATATTCCTTTTAACCAGATGACTTCAAAAATTGTATTTGAAGCTGCTGAAAGAGGCGATAAGCTGGCAAAAGAGGTTTTTGACTATACCGGCGATTTATTAGGAGAGGCTTTGGCCGATACGGTCCATCACCTCAGTCCTGAAGCCATTTTTCTTTTCGGAGGACCGGTTGCCGCAGGCGACTATATTTTTAAGCCTACAAAAGAAAGCCTGGAGCGTCATCTTCTTCCTATATTTAAGAACAAAGTTAAAATCCTTCCTTCGGGGCTTAAAATGGGATCAGCCGCTATAATCGGTGCCAGTGCCCTGGTGTGGAAAGAACTCGAAAAACACGGTTATTAGAATTCAGCTTAATTTTATTTTCGGCAGCACCTTAATTAATCAAAATTAAAGTGCTGCTTTTTTAATACCGGATTGTATACTTAGTGTGGGATAAAGTTACGCATTAAAAAAAGACCCAAGTCTCAAATCCTAAATCTAAAGAACCAAGACCTACTCTTAAACCCCGCTTGGAATTTGGAGCTTGGAAATTGGAATTTGAGATTTAATGAATGTGGAAATTTATCCCGTTTTAAGTATAATATGTAGCTTTGAAATATCCAATTATCGTGTTCCGTATTTCTACGGATCAATTTGTAAATAAATTCATTTTCTGACTTTATCACGTTCGCCTTAAAACAGTAAATTACCATCAGAATCTTCTTTTTTTTGGTATGATGAATGATTCTTTTTGGATAGTTTTTTCCCGCTTTTTCACCAGATAGTATTTATTTTTAAAATAGTTTACTAAATAGTGTATTACAATTTAACATTGATGCAATTAATAAGAAGGAAAGGACTGTCTGATCCTGACAAATTATTGCTTTTAAGTAAGGTTTGCCGAATCAGAAATTAGTTAGTATGCCCATTTGTACTGCCAATTACTATTTTAAAGCTTGTTCCACATGAAAAACAAAATACAACTAATCCTGTTTCTTACCCTTCTGTTGACAGGGTTGCAGGGTAAATTTGCAACTGTAGCTGCAAATCCGGTAGTCGATTTTACTTATTCCGGTAGTTGTGTTGGAAGTGAAACTCATTTTATTGCTAAAAATACATCTCCCGGTTTTGGTATTGTTGAAACCTGGAGTTGGGAATTCGGTGATGGGCCTTTTTCATCGGGTAAAAGTACGGGACACATATTCCCCCATTTTGGGAATTTCCCTGTTACTCTGACGATTTATTACAATGCTGTTAAAGTTGGTTCAGAAACGAAACTCATAACCATAAAAGAGCTTCCAGTTCCCAATTTTTCGTTTTCAACTCCGAATTGTGACTATCAGTCAATTCAATTTACAGATCTAACCGGATTTATTAACGGCAGCATTATTAGCAGAACCTGGCATTTCGGCGACGGTTCACCCGATGTTACTATTGTTCCTCCCGGTGATCCTAACACAAAGCATATTTTCCCGAATACAGGAACATTTCCAGTTACTTTAACAGTGATGAATGTTGATTCGTGTGTAAACACATTTACACTTAATGTTACAATTTCTGCAAGACCTGTAGCCGATTTTAATTTCAGTGGCAAATGCGAAGACCAGGAGCTTACATTTACAGATGCATCAATTGCCAATTCAGGAGGTGGAATTATTAAACGGACCTGGGATTTCAGAGATCCGGTCAGCGGAATCTATGATACTTCGATACTTAACAATCCGTCGCATATTTTTCAGAATGCAGGGACTTACCTGGTAAAACTAACCATAAAGAACTATAATAACTGTGTTGATACCGTATCAAAAAATGTAGTTATCAATCCGCATCCCGCGGTTGCCATTTTAACCACAGCAGCCTGTCTTAGTAAAAAGATCACTTTTTCGCCCGATCCGGTAATTACAAATATTCCTTCAATCGCTAAATGGCTATGGGATTTTGGCGATGGGTACAGTGCAAATACGAAAAATCCTTCACATACCTATACCGTTCCAAACAATTATAGTGTCGCTCTGAAAGTTACCGATTCCATGGGTTGCATAAATGTAGTTTCTTATCCTGTTGTAGTTGATCCGTTGCCTGTTGCACATTTTAATGCAACTTTAGCAAATTGTGCTGGTACCAGTGTGCATTTCGTGAATCTAAATCAACCAGCTACTTCTACCGGTTACGTTTTGCAGTGGAACTGGAACTTTGGCGATGGAGATTCTGTAACTGTAAATCAGCTTGGTAAACCGGATATTTCGCATGTATATGCAGTGCCAGGTATTTACAAGAGTTACCTAAGATTGGTAACTTCCAATGGCTGCTTTAACAGCGATTCGCTGAAAATTACCATACTTCCGAATCCAAAGGCGGATTTTATGCATGTTGCAGCTTCTTCTGGTACTGTTGTTAATTTTACAGATATTACAGATATAAATGGCTCAGGTTTCATCACCAATAGGAATTGGGATTTTGGTGATGCCGGTTCGGGTATTTTAAATAAAGCGTTAATCGCAAATCCTGAGCATATTTTCACTACTGCTGGTAATCATACCGTTACGCTTACAGTTACAACAAGTAATGGATGTACAAATACTGTTGTCAAAACAATAACTATTATTCCTCAACCCATAGCCGGTTTTACATATTCACAGGCTGCCTGTAAGAAGCGGCTAGTTCAGTTTACCAACCTGTCAACAGTTTTAGCTCCCGGTTTTATAGTTAGGAGTGAGTGGGATTTCGGGGATGGCTATACTCAGACTGTACCTGGCGTTGCTTCTGTTTCGTATGTCTATAGCTCAAGTACTACATATTCAGTAAAATTAACGGTTACAACAAACGACAGTTGCAAAAAGACTTTCATTCTGCCGGTAACATTACTTCCTGAACCATTATCTGATTTCGCATTTCTTAGTACCTGCCTTAATTCACCGGTGCAATTCACTGATTTGTCGAAACCCGTTTCGGGTGCAATTACCTCCAGATTGTGGAATTTTGGTGAAGCGCTTTCGGGATCCAGTAACGTGGCATCTTCGCAGGCACCGGCTCATACCTATTATTCAGCAGGTACTTTTCAAGTAACTCTGATCGTTGCCAATACCGCCGGATGTGTTGACACCATAATAAAACAACTGAAAGTTCATGTATTGCCAAGTGTTGATTTTACATTTTCGGCCGGTTGTGTAAATAACTCAACACAATTTGTAAGTTCGCCATTTGTTAATGCAGTTGCCATGGTAGCCTATAGCTGGAATTTGGGCGACGGATTCACTTCTTTGGAGGATAATCCATCTCATAAATATTCTTCCTCAGGATCGTTTATCACAACTTTAACAGTAACAGATACCGCAGGATGTTCAAATACGAAAACAAGTACTGTGGCTATTTTAGCTCCTCCGGTTTCATCTTTCCAGGTTTCACCACAATCATGCGCTAAAAATCCTGTACTTTTCACCGACCATTCCTCAACAGCTAACGGCACATTAACATCTTTCTTTCTTGAATTTGGCGATGGCAAGGATACTTTGATCAATGCAGCGGCAATAGGAACCATCTCCCATACTTTTACCAAAGGTGGTAAATACACGGCTTATCTCACCGTAAAAAATTCATTGGGTTGTACGGCCAAATCGAGTAACTCATTTATCACATCGCCAAATCCGCAGGCAAAATTTAGTTATGGCAATACCTGTGAAGCAGAAACAGTTAGCTTTAACGACCTATCGCTAACTAATTCAGGTACTACAATTGTAAATATGTTCTGGAATTTTGGGGATTCCTCCTCAGGGCCGGATAATATGTCGAATCAGAAGAATCCTTTTCATGTTTATGCTACTCCGGGAATCTACACTGTTCTTCTTACTGTCGAAAATGCTTCCGGATGTTCCGATAAAATTTCGGCTAATATTGATATTAAACCCAAACCGGTAGTGGATTTTAGCTGGGATGCTGCCTGCCTGGGCAGTAAAACAATATTTACTATGAATTCCTCAATTATGAATCTGGCAACTGTTGCTTCGTTCGAGTGGGATTTTGGCGATGGAACCACTCATAACACTACGCAAAAGAATCCGGTGCATAGCTATGCTGTAAGCAGTGATTTTACTGTTACCCTCATCATTACTAATACCAACGGTTGTAAAAACAGGATTTCACATACAGTAAGAATATTGCCCAAACCGACCGCACTTTTTAGTTTAACCAATGTATGTGCAGGAGCAACTACTGAGTTTTCGGAGCAGTCAATTCTTTCGGGGGCTTTGCCAATAGCTTCGTGGCATTGGGATTTTGGCGTACCTGCTGCAATCAATGATACTTCAGATCAAAAAGACCCGGCTTGGATATTTTCAGCAAAGGGTGTTTATACTGTTAAACTAACTGTAACTTCACAAAACGGATGTAGGGATATGGCTTCGCGTTCGGTTCAGGTATTCGGAAATCCAACAGCCGACTTCGGTTATACAGCCTCTGCCTGCGAAAATGGCGTTGTTAATTTCCGAAATACATCACTTAGCCAACAGGCGACTATCGTAACTTCGAGTTGGGAATTCGAACCCGATATTTATTCTTTTGATCTAAATCCTTCCTATACTTTTTATTCAATCGATTCGTGTTATGATGTGCGTTTAATAGTTAAAGATATAAGGGGTTGTATTGATACAACTTTGAAACAAGTATGTGTGCCTGCCAAATTCGATTTTACATTTGCTGAATCGGCAACCTGTGTCAAGGATAGTACTCATTTTACACCGCAACTTCTTACGCATTTAGGTGGACCGCTTGTGACTTTTAAATGGAATTTCGGAGATGAGTCAACGGGTGTCAACAATACCTCAACTAAAAAAATCCCATCACATTATTACTCTCAAACCGGATCATATACTGTAAGCCTCGAAGCAACCGACATAAATAATTGTACAGACATATATTACAAAAACATTACGATTAACCCATTGCCTGTTGCGTCGTTCACCTACACAAGAGGTATCTGCGACAGCACTATTTATTTTAATGAATCCTCTTTCGGTAACGGAAGCGCTATCAGCCGGTGGATATGGGATTTTGGTGATGGAGTTGTGAGTACTTTTGATACTTCGGGTTCGCCTCACGTTTCGCACCTTTACAGGTCGCCGGGATCGTATAATGTAAGTCTTACGGTAGTAAATGCCAATGGCTGCTCAAATAGCATTGTGGAAAATAACATACTGGTTAATCCTTGTGTGGATGCTGCCATTGAACTGATTGATACCAAAATTTGTCAGAAAAATGTGGTCACATTCAGGAACAACAGTTTTAGCTCGGTAACATCAAATATCTGGTACTGGGATTTTGGAGATGGTACACGCGCTACTTATGATATGTTTTCGAACCAGGTGAATCATGTCTATAAGACTCCAGGTGCCTTCATAGTGCGGATGATACTTTCAGCATACGTAAATGGGCGCAAAGTAAATGATACGGCACATCTGGTTGTAAATGTTAATTCGTCGCCATTTCCTGATTTTACCTTTAGTGTTGTTTGTAATGAAAAAAAGGTTCAATTCACCAATATGACTTCCGGTAGCGGAATTAAAATTGATACCTATAAATGGACATTCGGTGAGGCTGTATCTTCGCCTCAAAATACATCTGCATTGAAAAATCCTGTTCACTCTTATCTTGCTCCCGGAACTTACGAGGTAACACTGAAGGCACAAAATGTAATTGGTTGCAAGGATTCAATCCAGAAGTTACTGGTAATAAATGGCCCGCCTATAGCAAACTTTAAATCTGAGTTGTCATGTGCCGGTAATAAAACTTTATTCTCTGATTTATCCACCAATGCCGATGTGCCGATTACAGCATGGAACTGGACTTTTAAAGATAATATGGGTATTGTTGGTGGCAAAGAGACTCAGAATCCAGAATTCGTTTTCAAAAAATCCGGTGATTATACAGTTTTATTGAAAATTACTGATGCCAATGGCTGTCATGATTCAATAATCCAGAATATATATTCCTGGGATGTGCCTGTAAGCAATTTTAAGTTGGTTGAAAATTTTGATAACGTTCAGGGGCAGGTACAGTTAAACAATACTTCGGCTAATGCATCGCAATACCACTGGACTTTCGGCAACGGCAACGATTCGTATGCTGAAAAGCCTGTTGAACTTTATCCGTTTGAAGGGGAATATAAAATCACTCTTATAGCCTATAGTAAAAAGGGTTGTTCGGATACACTGAGTATCCCGTATGAATTTATGGTTAAGAACTTATACGTTCCTACAGCATTTTCGCCATTGAATCCGAGAAAAGAAGTCCAATTGTTGAAACCTGTCGGAATCAACCTGCAATCCTACCTTTTTGAAATATTCGACCGCTGGGGAAGTCTGTTATGGTGGACTGACAAGCTGGATAGTGAAGGCAGACCAACCGAAGGCTGGGATGGTAAATTCAAAGATAAGCTTCTGCCTGAAGGCGCATATCCGTGGAGAGCTTCAGGAATTTTTAAAGATGGCAGCATCTGGCAGGGAGAAAATGTAGGCAATAATGATCATTTACCAAGTTCAAAAGTAGGAACATCTACAATGATGCGATAGATTTATTAATGAGTTTAACATAAAAAAAGCGCTTTTATGGCGCTTTTTTTATGTTAAAAATATGGTTTTAGTATTCCAAAAGTTCCATTGCAGCTTTGTAAATACGCTCCTGATCAGGTAATATTGCTTTTTCGAGGATGCGGTTAAATCCAACCGGAGTGTCTGTTGATCCAACTCTGCGAACGGGTGCATCCAGGTAAATGAAGCCTTCGTTGGAAATCATAGCGGCAATTTCTCCGCCAAAACCTCCGAAAACTTTGTCTTCGTGCACAACCAACGCTCTTCCTGTCTTCTTCACGCTTTCAAGGATTGTCTCTTTATCGAGGGGAATCAGTGAACGGATATCAATAACTTCGATGCTCTTACTGGTTTCATCCGCAATGCGTTTAGCCACCGCAATACACATATGAGAGGTGTTGCCGTAAGTTATTATGCTCATATCCTTGCCTTCGTGCCTGGTACGGGCTTTGCCAAACGGAACCTCGAATTCTTCGGGAACAAAAGTTTCGGCAACCGGATCGTTGTACAATGCTTTGGGTTCGAGGAAAAGGGTGGGTCCCTGCGAACGCATCGAAGTCCGAAGTAAACCAGCAGCATCATCAGCAAACGAAGGATAAACAATACGCACCCCAGGAATGGCAGCCAGCGAACCTTCGATATTTTGAGAGTGATACATACCACCTCCGATATATCCTCCGGAAGCAAGTCGGATTGTTATATTTGGCGAAAATTTACCGTTACTGCGCCAGTAGTCGTGCGAAAGTTCAATATATTGTTCCATTGCCGGCCAGAAGTAATCAGCAAACTCAGCACCTTCAACCACAATGCGGATTTTATCATTGTACCTGCTCATTCCGTTGGCAGTTCCCAGAATAAAGTCTTCGGCTATAGGACCGTTGAAAATACGATCAATGCCGAATTCCTGCTGCATTCCTTTGGTTACGTTGAAAATGCCTCCTTTTTCCTTGTTTGCAACATCCTGCCCCCATAAAAAAGTATCCGGATTGAGGCGGAACTCTTCTTTCAGCGTTTCGTTAAGTGCCTGTATAAGTTTTAATGAACGTCCTTCGTGTTCATCATGCAATCCATCAGGAAATTTAACCGGAACATATGCATCCGGAATTACAAAATTAATGATTGAAGCAGGATCAGGATCAGGAGCAGTTAATGCCTTGCGATGAGCTGCCATCATTTCTTTCTGTGCCTGATCGTCGAGTACTGCTAACTCCGGTTCTGTTAATCTGCCGGAATGCAATAATATAATGCGGAACCTGTCGAGCGGATCGCTTGCCTTAGCGCAATGCCGCTCATTTTCGTCGCGGTACAATTCGTGTTTGTCGGAATTTGAATGCGAGTGAATACGCACACAACTGGCGTGAACAATTACAGGCTCTTGTTTTTCGATGGCATGGCGTTTCGCCATTTCCATTGCATTCATGGATGCAAATATATTTTTACCATCGCAGTGGATGATTCTCAGGTTTTTAAATCCCTTAAAGTTATCCGCTGCCACAGCATTTGCCGATTGATCGCGTTGTGGAACTGATATGCCGTAACGGTTATCCTGAAAAACAAAAATAACCGGCAACTTTTCATTGCTGGCTCCATTAATTGCCTCATATACATAACCTTCAGAAGTTGAGGATTCGCCCTGTGAACTGATGGCTACACCTTTTCCCCCGTATCTTTTAATAGCGCGTGCAACTCCAACGGCATGCAAGGTATGATTACCGGTTGCGGATGAAACGCTATGGATATTCCATTCGGGTTTGGCAAAATGATTCGACATATGTCTGCCGCCTCCGGCAACATCAGTAGCTTTTGAAATACCGTTCAGAATTATTTCTTCTGCACTAAGTCCGGCCGAAATATTGGTGAGCATATCCCGGTAATACGGGAATAAGTGATCCGTTTCACGGTCAAATATTTGTCCTATAGCAAGTTGTATCCCATCGTGACCGGCATATGGCGCATGGTACGACCATCCCAATGCCTGTTTCAGATAATTTGGAGCGCGCTCATCAAGCTTGCGTCCGAGTACCATGAGATAGTACCATTTTTGTAATGTTTCCTTGTCAACAGTATCTAATTTGTATTCTACACGTTTTTCCATTCGTTTTCCTAATAATTTCCTAATGTTAAACAAAAATAACGACTTAAATTCAATTTTGTTCGCAAATTACACTATTAATGTGAATAAAACACGGAGTTTAAACATTTTCAATCCCTGATAATAGTGTACATTCCATCATCCCGCAGCCTGATGATAGTGGAAGGTTTGGAACGGGTAAAATAATCCTGTTTGTATGTAACTGTGTAATCAACCGCGCTTTTTATTTCATCCACAATCTGGCTGAAAACTATAGGTGGATCAAAACCTGAGATGTTGGCCGAAGTTGAAACTATAGGTTTACCGAATCGGCTGATCAGTTCGGCACAAAAGTCATCCTTTACAATACGTATAGCAACGGTGCCATCGGGAGCAATGAGGTTTGCAGCCAGCTTACGTGCATTTGAATAAATAATGGTAACCGGATTTGTAATGCTGGCCAGCAAATCGCCGGTAATATCGGGTACCTTTTTAATATAGATTTCAAGTTTATCGATATGATCGAGCAATATAATGAGGCTTTTTGCTTCAGTCCGGCTTTTAATACTATAAATCTTCCTCACGGCCTCGGTATTGGTTGCATCGCAGCCTATTCCCCAGATTGTATCGGTGGGATAAAGCAGTATGCCTCCTTCCTGGAGTACTTTCAGTGATTTTTGTATATCATCTTCGAAATTCATACTTTTATTAACAATTAACTTGGATTATAGATCAATCTTACCTGCAATTTTTCTGTTATAAGCTCAAATAGACTTTCATAAGTTTGGCGGCCACCTTTTCTTCATCAAATTTTCGGCTGTACAAAAAACCCTCACCGATCATCATCTTTCGGGTTTCCGGCTCATTCAGTACTTTGTTAATGGCTAATCCAAGTTGTGCCCTATTAAACGGATCGCAGTATATTGCTGCGTCGCCGCCTGTTTCGGCAAAACAGCTTCCTGTGCTGGTAATAACAGGCACTCCGGAATAAAGTGCTTCAAGTATCGGAATCCCGAAGCCTTCGAAAA
>Ga0105047_10007822_pt1 | contig 17957 bp, 18 predicted proteins | sample MAT04_FD_78384 | JGI IMG/M metagenome (GOLD analysis project Ga0105047, IMG submission 78384) | Freshwater microbial communities from Lake Fryxell liftoff mats and glacier meltwater in Antarctica - MAT-04 (megahit assembly) | ecosystem: Environmental > Aquatic > Freshwater > Ice > Liftoff...
AATCTGTAGAGATTTAAAAATGGAAATATATCCTATCTGAAGTATTCCTGTCACTATTGCAGTATTGTTTAATGTTTTTAAAAAAAAAATTAAACAAAATTAACTTTTTCTTAAACTTAAATGATGTAACAATGTTCGTTGGATGTTGTATTTTCAACACTTAACAAAACAATTTATATTATGAACTTTTCACTTCTAGCTTTTAATTTAGCAGGGACTCTTGCTGCCAATGATTATGTTGGTTTTACATTTTTTATTGGTTACATGGCCATGTTTGCCGCTTCCGTTTTCTTTTTCTTTGAGAGATCTCAAGTAGAAGGTAAATGGAAAACTTCTTTACTTATTGCGGGTTTGATCACGATGATTGCTGCAGTACATTACTTTTACATGAGAGATGTATGGATCACTACAGGTGAGTCACCAACACAATTGAGGTACATTGACTGGATACTTACAGTTCCATTGATGTGCGTAGAATTTTATTTGATTTTAAGAGCATTTGGTGCCCCTGTTTCTTTATTGTGGAAAATGATTGGTTATTCACTCATTATGCTTGTGGCAGGTTATCTCGGAGAAACAGCCTTTAGAGACAACAGCGTTATTTGGGGTATTATCTCTACAGTGGGTTATGTGGGTATCCTTTATGAAGTATGGTTGGGTTCAGCCAGCAAATTAGCAGGAAATTCAAATGATCCTAATCTACAAAGTGCATTCAAAGCGCTTGCATGGTTCGTACTTGTAGGATGGGCAATATATCCATTAGGTTATATGGCGATCGAAACTGACGGATGGTTGAGTGGTGTAATTGATGTTAAGAATATGGATTTAATCTATAACATCGGTGATGCAGTCAACAAAATAGGTTTTGGTTTGGTAATTTACAGTCTTGCTGTTAGTTCATCCAAAGCTAAAGCATGATTATTTTAACGTAAGCCACAAAAAAATAAAGGGATCGATAATGATTTAAAACTATTATCGATCCTTTCTAAAACAATATTATCTATGTCGGCAAATATAAATACAAGTCTTGCGGGTTTGATAGTATTTATCACCCTAATGTTTGCTATATTGGGTTGGATGTATCCTGATTTTTTGGAATTTATTCAATACCCACTTTTAGCGATTTTATTGGTTACTTTAGGTTTACCACACGGTGCTACAGATTTTCTTTTGTTCAGAAGAATAAATAAATCTAAACTTTCAAAAGAACAAATCCTTAAATTTTTTACAATTTATGTTGCTGCAGTCTTAGGATTTTTGGTAATGTGGCTTATCTTTCCTTTGATTTCCTTTATTATATTTATATTAATCTCTTCCTACCATTTTGGACAATCAAATTGGGAAAATATCATTATTCCAAAAAAGTATACTTTATTACTTAATTTGTTTTGGGGAGCTTTTGCTATCGGTGGTTCAGTATTATGGCATTGGCAAGAGAGTAAAATTATCATAGGTCAGGTCATTGGGTTTGTACCCGATATTTCACAATACTTTATGGATATGATTCAATTATGCCTTGTGATCATCAATTGTATATTTGTAATATCATTGAGGTATAGCAGCACGATAACTTCTACTCAATTTTGGAAAGAGCTTGGCAAACTTGCCATTTTGTCTTCTTTGTTTTACTTTACACCAATGCTGATAGGTTTTGCTTTATATTTTACACTTTGGCATTCATTAAGCTCACTTTTGAGTCAATTATCTTATTATAAAAAACTTTGGCCAACCTTTACACTGTCTGATTATTATCTACAGGCAGCACCGTATACAGCGCTAGCTGTTTTCGGATTCGGGATCATGGTTTTGGGACATTCTTATATTCTGCCGGGAGTTTCTATGATAAGTACTTTTTTGGTATTTATTGCTTGTGTTACATTGCCTCATATTTTTGTTGTTGACGAAAGTTATCAGCATTAGCCCATAGTTTTCCTTTTATGACTATGGTCAGGAATGATTTATAAATTAATGGTTATAATTTAGGTCTTTTCCTCAGCGTGGTAAAATATTGGTAACAATGGATTCACCAAGTTGGATAGATATCCTAGGGGGAAAATCCGTCGTCGGTAAGTAAAAAAATTGCAGTTTTGGCGTCAATTTTGCCAGTAAAGTGCAAACGTGTCTAGCTTCAGCATCAAATGGTGACAAAAACTTAACGAATAGCGGATGACTTAAATAATTATAATAGAGGAATAAAATGATAATTTGATATTTCAAATTTACATTATTGGGGTACATTTTATAAACTGGCATCCATGAGAATTTATTTTTTAATCAGTGACTTCATGTGCACAATCTGAAGTCCGACTTATCTTTAGTTTTGCGCAAAAATAAAAATCCATCCTACTTTTTATGATAGTAGGGTCAGATCTATGGGATTTATATGGACATATTTATTCTACCTAAACTAAACCCTTGATTTATTCTATACTGCATCATTTTCTTTCATTAATAAAATAAATGTATTTCAAAAAGTATGGTTTTGCCCATATCTTACCTACTTTTGGCGTGAAATGATTGAATATAGGACGATTACGTAAATCAAAATCAAACACAGGCACAAAAATATTTTGAAATATATCACTCGAACAGTTTGGATATTATCCGTGGTAAGTTTATTGACGGATGCGGCTAGTGAGATGCTTTATCCCATTATGCCTATTTACTTAAAAACGATAGGGTTTTCCATTGTACTGATCGGAATTCTGGAAGGTGTCGCTGAAGCTACTGCAGGTCTGAGCAAAGGATATTTTGGAAAATTGTCTGATATTTCGGGTCGGCGGGTACCTTTTGTGCAGTTGGGTTATGCCTTTAGTACGCTGTCAAAACCCATGATGGCGATGTTTACCTACCCACTCTGGATCTTTTTTGCACGTACCATTGACCGCTTTGGCAAAGGTATACGTACCGGTGCAAGAGATGCTTTATTGTCGGATGAAGCGACGTCTGAGACAAAAGCAAAAGTATTTGGATTTCATCGGTCGATGGATACCCTAGGTGCGGTCATTGGTCCTTCGTTCGCCTTGCTTTATTTGTACTATTATCCACAGGACTACAGGACGCTCTTTTTTATAGCATTCATTCCAGGAATGCTGGCTGTTCTGTCTTCTTTTTATCTCAGAGAAAAAACCATTCCCGATCATAAAATAAAAGTTACCACACCATTTTTTTCATTTTTACAATACTGGAAAACCGGTCCACCTGAATACAGAAGAGTAGTTTTTGGGCTTTTGGTTTTTACAATGTTTAATAGTTCTGATATTTTTCTGCTGCTCCAGGCCAAACAATCCGGTCTTGATGACACTATGGTAATCGGTGTGTATATTTTTTACAATCTTATATACGCCTTGTTTGCTTTGCCTATAGGTATCCTTGCCGACAAAATAGGTCTGAAAACTATATTCATCATTGGCCTCGGCATATTTGCAGTCGTGTATATCGGCATGGCCATCAATAAAAACATCTATGTCTATTTCGGTCTGTTTTTTTTATATGGAATGTATGCTGCAGCAACAGAAGGTATTTCCAAAGCCTGGATATCAAACATCTCAGCCCAAAAAGACACTGCTACAGCAATAGGTACATATTCGGGACTTCAGAGTATTTGTGCGATGCTGGCCAGTTCGCTCACTGGGCTTTTGTGGTACAAATTTGGAGCAGCCACTGCATTTATCACCACAGCAGCGGTAACAGTATTGGTCATAGGGTACTTTCTGATTATGGTAAAGCCTGCTTTTAAAGTTACTGATTAAGCACATTAAAGGATAAGATATCTGTTCATCTTAGATGTTTATTTATTTTTTGATGCTTTAATTTTAACCCGTGAAACAGCATTTTGGTCATTTTAAACAGAAATATTTATCCAAAAAAATTACTACAGCTTCATATATTTCAACAAATAATTATTCCATAAACAGTAATTCCAGCATGGCTTCCTGCTCCTTCACTCTACCCATTTTCGCTTCTGAGTTGATGTAGCGCTTGGCAAAGCTGGTGGCAAATACCGACATCGAGCCATCATCTACTGGATGTGCATTTTGCAATACCGCTGAATATTTCTTTCTAACAAACATATCAAAATCAACCTTTTGGGTCACAATAAAAAACTCACTGTTGTTGACTGCAGGATTGATATAAATCTCTTCGCAGGATTTGTTGCTGTCTGTTGAATGGTCAAATTTTTTTACATAAGAAGTGATGTTATAGGACTCGGGTTCAATCCTGCTCCAAAAAAACCACATGTTTGTACACTCAGCGGGTGTGTTTTTGTTGTTGTGCAGGGCGATGATCAATGGATAATCCTTTAGTTCATTCCAGATTTGTTTAGCTAGTCTTTTTACCATTCTTAGGATGATATAATTTACCTGACCCGTACCTTCAACTATGCTGATACTTGCCTTAAGCACTTTATCATCGGAAGTGTAAATTCGGTTTGGGTCAAACTGGTAAGTGGTGTTTCGATAAGTAAATCTGACATTTCTGTTTTTTGTACCATCAAATGAATGTTCCAATGTCACCAGTTTACCTCCATACTTTTCAATCATTTTTAATCCGGCTTCGAGAGATGCTGTTTCATTTTCATGCACATGAGCGTATACAATGTTTTTCCCGGGCTTAGTATATATCCGGATATATAATGTATCTTTTCCTAGTATGATAGTTTTTTTAACATCAGCATTTTGTCTGCAGATTACCTCACTAAGTTGTATCGAACTAAATAAAATAATTACAGTGCTGAAAAAATATTTGTATTTTGTACTTAAAACCATGTTTAAAATTACATCTTAATTGATTACAAAAGTTCAGACAAAAGTAATTACAATATTTTGAATTATCTTTGATGTTTTTTAAAATGATTTACCATGATCATACTTACAGGCGTTTCGGGATTTATTGGTTCATGTGTACTGACCAAACTAAACTCATCAGGATTTCATCGGGATGTAGTCGTTGTAGATGACTTTTATAAATTATTTAAAGATAAAAATACTGACGGAAAAGCTGTGCGCGAATGGATGCACAGAGATATTTTTCTCGATTGGTTTGAAAAATCAACTCAGAAAGTAGATTTTGTACTTCATATGGGTGCAAGAACAGACACTACTCTTATGGATGTTGACATATTCAACGAGTTAAATCTAAATTACAGCAAAAGAATATGGAGTGTTTGTGCAAAACGGGGCATACCTCTTATTTATGCTTCCAGTGCAGCTACATACGGTGATGGTAGTTATGGTTTTAATGATGATCATACCCTTATCCAAAACCTTAAACCTCTTAATCCATACGGAGACAGCAAACATCAGTTTGATCTCTGGGCTTTGGACCAGGATGATAAGCCACCATTCTGGATTGGTTGTAAATTTTTTAATGTTTATGGCCCCAACGAATATCACAAAGGGAGGATGGCTTCAGTTATTTTTCATACTTATCATCAAATAAAAAATACAGGTGAAATGAAACTATTCCGCTCGCATCGACCTGATTTTCAAGATGGCCACCAAAGCAGAGATTTTATTTATGTCAGAGACATTTTGAGTATCATAATTTATTTTATGAATAATCAGAAGGTAGAAAGCGGTATTTATAACTTTGGTACCGGGCAAGCACGGACATTTCTAGATCTGGCCAAAAGCACTTTTGCGGCCATGGATGTACAAGAAAACATTTCGTATATTGATACGCCTGTAGATATCAGAGATGCTTATCAGTATTTCACTGAGGCTGATATGACGAAAGTAAGAGCCATTGGATACACTATAGGATTCACATCTCTTGAGGACGGAGTACATGAATATGTGAAGGAATATCTAAAAAAGGGAAAATATTTTTGAATCAAATACAAAAGGGGACACCAGTTTATTTTGGTTTCCCCTTTTAATATTTTTTATTAATTCAGTCGATTTTTATCTTTTAAGTGCAGCAATCATCTTTTGAGCCAGCTCCTCACCTATTTTATTTTGGGCTTCTTCTGTAGACGCTCCTATATGCGGAGTAAGTGAAATACGCGGATGTGTAAGTATGTCTTTTCTAGGTGTTGGTTCATTATCAAAAACATCCAATCCTGCAGCAGCTACTTTCCCTGAATCCAGCGCTTCCAGCAAGGCATCCTCATCTATAGTACCACCTCTGCTGCAATTGATAATGATAACACCTTCTTTCATTGTGGCAAACTCATCTTTACCCAGAATAGCTTTATCCAGCGAAGGGATGTGCAGAGAAATGTAGTCTGCATCTGCCAGCATATCATCCATTGCAACAGTTTTGAGCGATATTTTAAATCCCAATTGAACCGGCCCTACTGACAGAGTCACTTCAGAAACAAATGGGTCTACGGCCATGATGTTCATACCCAGCCCCAAACCTACTCTCGCTGTTTCCTGGCCTATTCTACCCAAACCAATCACGCCAAGTGTTTTCCCTTCCAGTTCTGCACCTTTTGCGTATGCTTTTTTAAGATCATTAAATTTAGTATCACCATCTATAGGCATCTGTCTGTTGGACTGATATAAAAATCGGGATAAACCCAACATGTGCGCCATGGTTAATTCCCCCACAGATCTGGACGATGCTGCTGGAGTATTTATAACTGCGATACCTTTTGATATGGCGTACTCCACATCAATATTGTCGAGTCCTACGCCACCTCTACCTATAGCTTTGAGATTCGGACATGCGTCGATCAGCTCTTTCCTGACTTTGGTAGCACTTCTGACACAAATTGCATCATAGGCATTTAGCCTTGCAGGCAGGTCTTCCTGATTGATTTTGTTCAGATCCACTTCAAAGCCTGCCTCTTCCAATAATTGTTTACCGATGGGTTCAATACCATCATTGATTAAGATTCTCATATTTCCCTTTTTACTTATTAACATTATCGCGCAAAATTACTTGAAATAGCACCAAAGCAAGTATTTCTTAATAGAATTTAAAAATTATTAACTTACAGTAAAAAAACTTTGCTTTTAACCAGCATTCTTAATTAAAAATCTAACTCTACATCCCAATCACCCGTTGGCGGCATCCTCAGCTGAAGGTTTTCTTTAACACCTTTTAGCGTTAGCCAATTACGTCACAGCTAACCATCATAAAAACAAATATTAGTCTGTTTGTTTTCGTTTAACAATCTACTTTTTTCAAACTTAATAGCAATAATTAGAAGTAAATATATTACAATAAAACTTGCCATCCATGACTACATTAGTAATACTTATAGGTATATAAAATAATTTTGTTTAACTTTATGTTGCATATTGTTAAACAAAACACTATCTTTGCAGGACTAAATAAATAAATAATGTCAACAATAGATTTTAATCAGAATCTTGACTTCCTGACTGAGTCGTTAAATGCTTTTGCATACAGTCTGACAAAAAATTCAGAAGACGCAAAAGATCTATATCAGGAAACTGCTTTTAGAGCAATTCATAATAAAGATAAGTTTAGACCCGAAACAAACTTTAAGGCCTGGACTTTCACAATTATGAAAAATATATTTATTAACAACTACAGAAAAAAAGTAAAGTCAAATACCATACTTGACTCAACGGATAATAACTTCTTTATTGATAGTGGTCCGAATACGATCACAAATGATGGGGGCAGGAATATGCTAATGAAAGAACTACAAGATATGATAGATTCATTGGAGGAAAATATCAGAACACCATTTGTAATGCATCATGAGGGATTTAAATACAATGAAATTGCGGATATGTTTGGATTGCCTTTGGGTACCGTGAAAAGCAGAATATTTTTCGCCAGAAAAGCGCTGAAAGATATGATTAAAAAGAGCTATGGTGATTATTATTTAGTAAGATCCATGATAGCTTAGCATAATTTTTATAACATTAGCTTCTATTTTCGTTTAAGATCGCGATTAATTGATTGCTTATTTCTATCGATTCTAAACAATAAATAATTGATTATTAGCCTGTTTAATTCAGATGCTCAAAATTTAGTATTTTATTAACATTAATCAGCACATATATTTTTGATTATTGTTTAATATATATGTACATTTGTTGCAACAAAAATGATAATCATGTCAACATTGGAATTTGATAAAAAATTTGAGGTTCTAACAGATTCCTTAAATGCCTTTGCATATAACCTTACAAAAAATACTGAAGATGCCAGAGATCTGTATCAAGAAACTGCCATCAGAGCCATAACAAACAGAGATAAATTCAGGCCAGACACAAACTTTAAAGCTTGGACTTTTACAATAATGAAAAATATTTTTATTAATAATTATCGTAAAAAAGCCAAATCTAATACAATAATAGATTCTACAGATAACCTGTATTTTATAAATTCCGGTAGTGTATCTATAGAAAATGATGCTACAAGAAATATTTTAATGGATGAACTAAATGGAATGATTAACTCATTGGAAGATAGCATCAGAATACCATTTGTGATGCATTATGAAGGATTTAAATACCAAGAAATCGCTGACGAATTTAAACTTCCACTTGGGACTGTAAAGAGTAGAATATTTTTTGCAAGAAAAGCTTTGAAAGAAATGATCAAAGAAAGTTATGGTGATTATACGTTTGTCAGATCTCTATCTGCTTAATTTGTAAATAAATATAAAGTTTTGAAAAGGCCGTGATCAATTTCCGGCCTTTTATTTTTAGTAACTACTCAGGTATCATCAATTTTGACTGTAAAATATTCATTTTCCGTGATACTTCAGCTATTTTTTTAATAAGCAAGTGCGATTTAATAATGAGTCCCGAGAATTTTTCTGCTTTACTTCTGGGATGGTCGGAAGAAAATAAAAGGCCATTGCCATGGAAAGAAACTAACGACCCTTATAAAATTTGGATTTCTGAGATAATTCTTCAGCAAACAAGAGTACTTCAAGGCACACCGTATTATCTTAACTTTATCAAACATTTTCCGGATATAAGCACACTGGCCAATGCTTCAGAAGATGATGTAATAAAACTTTGGGAAGGTCTTGGCTATTATAGTAGGGCTCGAAACATACATCATACATCAAAATATATATTTTCTAAACACAATGGTATATTCCCAGATAGTTATGATGAAATTATTAAACTAAAGGGCATTGGTCCTTATACGGCAGCGGCAATATCATCCTTTGCTTATGGTCTGCGATATCCTGTTGTAGATGGTAATGTCATAAGACTAACCTCAAGAATACTTGGTATCATCCAGCCAATAAACAGTGGCGTTGTGCTCAAAAGAATATATTCATTTGTTTTTTCAGCTATTCAAGTAGCTGATCCTGCTGCTTTTAATCAAGCGATTATGGACTTTGGGGCTACTGTTTGTACCCCAAAACTCCCGCAATGTGATGTCTGTCCTTTTCATTTATATTGTTTGGCTTACCATTGTGATCAAATCAAGGAAATACCATTTAAAAGTAAAAAAACAATAAAAAAAATCAGATATTTTCATTACTTTGACATTCGACTTCCTGATGACCTCACCGTTGTCGTGCAGCGTTTAGTCGATGATATATGGAAAAAACTCTTTGAATACCCTATGATCGAGTCCAATTCTGATCTGATGCCAGCAGACGATATAATACACCAATGCATCCAGAAAATTTTCACCATTTCTATAGATAATAAATATATGGTTAAAAAAAAATTGGTATCAAAGCAGGAGCTTACACACAGAAAGATTGTAGCAGTATTCTATCAAGTGACCCTAAATCAACCGGCCAAAAAAATAAATAAAGGACATTATTTGGTAGAACGCAAAAAAGTATCAAACTTTGCATTTCCAAAAATCATTACTGAATATCTGAAAACGAAGGATTTCTTAAATTTTAATGAGTTATAGAGAAAACTTCAGTAAAAAAAATTTGATCATAAGATAATATTACAACATGATAAATAAGGTTACTTTAATTGGTCATTTGGGAAAAGATCCTGAGATCAGAACACTTGAAAACGGAACTAAGGTGGGAACATTTTCTCTGGCTACCAATGAAAATTATAAAGATAAAAACGACACCTGGCAGACTATCACAGAATGGCATAACATTGTGGTGTGGAGAGGTCTGGCAGATAGGACAGAAAGAGAACTAAAAAAAGGTAATCTTGCATATATAGAAGGCAAAATTACCCACAGAAAATATATGGACAAGGATGGTGTGGAGAGATCAACCACTGAAATTGTAGCCAATTCTGTCAACTCATTAGAGAAAAAGGAAAGCAAAGGTCAATCACTAAGTGGCGGATTCCCTGGAGTAGAAGATGATCCTTTTAATAAGGTATCAGCGCAGCCAAATAATAGCCCGACAAATGCACCTGCGCAGGAAGATGATTTACCATTTTAAAGATATGGGAACATTTTTTAACTAAAACAATCATTTTGGATCCTGAACCCAATTTATACTTTATTTTATTTCAAAATACGATAGACCAGCCTTCTGGAAGTATTTTGTTCTCTTTACTATTTTTTGTTATTCTGCTGATTTGTTCCGGGCTTATCTCTTCTTCTGAAGTTGCATACTTTTCATTGGGTTTGAAAGATTTGAAAGATCTTGAAGAGGAAAATACTTCAGTATCTCAGAGAATTCTTGCACTGAAAGAAAAACCAAGATATCTCCTTGCCACTATACTTATTGCAAATAATTTTGTTAACATAGCCATAGTAATTGTGGCTGAGCAACTTTTGAGAGAATTTATTGGAGAGTCGTCGCTATTGTTGGCAGGGCAATGGTTGCACGATAATATACTCTATGGCATAACCACTCCTGAAACCATTGCAAACGTTTTTAACTTCTTGATTACTGTAGTGGGTGTTACATTTATATTGGTATTATTCGGAGAAGCTATGCCGAAAATTTATGCTACACTGAATAAAATAAAGATTTTACACACCATGTCTGTTCCACTGACTTTTTTAATGTACATTTTCACACCGGCAAGTAAAATCCTTGTAGGATGGTCTACAGCAATGGAAAAATCTCTCGGCAAAAATAGTCCTCAGAGTCTTACCAGTAAAGAAGACATTGATACTGCCATAGATCTCACGGTAACCAATAGTACTGATGAATCCACTCAGGAGGCCGACATTCTGAAAGGAATAGTTAATTTTGGTGATATTTCTGCCAGACAGATCATGCATCCCAGAATGGATATAGTGGCACTTGAAGAGACGGCAGGCTTTAAGGAAGTGATGAAGACAGTAAAAGAGTCCGGGTATTCACGATTGCCCATTTATAAAGAAGATCTCGATAATATAGTTGGTATTCTTTACGTAAAAGATTTGCTAGCATATACGGAAGAAGGGGATACATTTATGTGGCAAAAACTAATCAGAAGTTCTGTATTATTCGTGCCGGAATCAAAAAAAATTGATGAACTTCTCAGAGAGTTTCAATTGAAACGTATGCATATGGCAGTGATCGTAGATGAATATGGAGGTACCGCAGGTGTGGCCACCCTTGAAGATATCATGGAAGAAGTGGTGGGTGATATCAAAGATGAGTTTGATCACGATGAAGAAGTGGATTATATTAAAATATCACCCAACAACTACATTTTGGAAGGAAAAACCCTGCTGAATGATGTGTGCAGAATCATTGGTGAAAACACCAGTTACTTTGATAACGTCCGTGGAGAAGCTGACTCTTTGGGAGGGCTCATCCTTGAGATCATAGGTACTATCCCTTCCTCAGAGAAAGAAATTGCCATAGGTCGCCTAACCCTAAAGGTGGTATCCGTTACAAAAAGAAGAATCGAAAAAATAAGCCTTATCATTCATGAAAACTAAAAATATAGCATATTCTTTATCTGTTTTTATAGTTCTTATTACTGTTTCCTGTGAAAATAACGAGGCAAAAACACCTAAGCCAAGAATGTATCCCCGGGTTACATATCCTGAGAGATCATATTCAACATTTGATACATCTATTTGTAATTTTAATTTCCGATTTCCAAACTACAGTAAAATTGTAAAAGACTCTTTTATTTTTGAGGGCGAGCCTGCACATCCCTGTTGGTTTGATATCGAAATTAATGATCTAAACGCTACCCTTCATTGCAGTTATTATGAGATAACAAAGAAAAAAAACTTATCCAGCCTAATAAATGATGCTTTCAACATTGCCGGTAAACATAACATTAAAGCAAATTACAGAAAGGAAACAGTAATCAGCAATAAATCAGGAGTTAAGGGCATTTTATTTGATATTGAAGGTCCGGTTGCCAGTCCTGTTCAATTTTATCTCACAGACGAAAAAATACATTTTTTTAGGGCATCACTTTATTTCAACAGTAAAGTTAACCCTGACTCTACCGCACCTGTACTAGAATTTTTAAAAAAAGATGTCGATTCATTGATTTCTACATTCCATTGGAAAAAATAAATAATTAGTAAAACTTAAATCGTTTCTCCATTTTATTTACTTTTGAATCAAATTTATTAAGAATGCGTTCTGTTGTAATTCTCATTTTTATATTTTTTTCAGCTTCATTAGCAGCACAAAACAGTGATACTTTATATAACGAATCCGATCTTGTGACTTTTGTAAAAATCAAATCTGCATCAGTAACATCAAGTGTAAATATTGATTCAATACTACAGGAAGTCGTGTATACCTCCGGAATTTCAATTGACAGATTAAAAGAAATTATAAAAAATGGGTTTAACGGTGAGACAGAAATACTTACTGAATCGGAAAAAAAGAGCTTATCAATATTTCAAGATGCTCAAACAAATTATTCCAAAAATAAAAAAAAGCGTCTGATTTATTTGTGCAACAAGGAAAATATGTCCGTTGAAAAGTATGAATTTCTTCATAAAAAATTTAACATGAGCATTTCTTTCCAGCAAAGCCTGATCCCTTTATTTAATCTACAGCAAGCCACAAAATGATAAAAGCTATCTTTATATCTATATTAATTTTGATCACTTGCGGAAGTTTGTTTGGACAACCTCCGACAAACAGGTACACCGAGCAGCTTTTTACCGCAGTGACTGAAACAAGTAATATAATATTCAGTACAAATGTCCCTAAACCAAATCCCGGAGGCGGATTTTATGAGGCTACGACGGGATATCCCCTTAATGTGGATGAATTCAGCACTTCCAATGTAAATTTGTATATGAATATTTTCCAACCTGCCGGGGATACTCTGAAAAAAAGACCGGTTGTCATTATCTGTTTTGGTGGTGGTTTTATTTCCGGAAGTAAAGACAACTTTAACATTCGATCGATCGCTCAGGAACTGGCCAAAAGAGGATTTGTCACTGCAGTGATTGATTATCGTCTGGGTATGAATGTTTTTGATGATGCTTTATCCATGAGAGCGGTATACAGAGGTGTGCAGGATGGCAGATCGGCAGTAAGATTTTTTAAAGCAGATGCAGCAGGTTCTAATATTTATAGGGTTGACCCAAATCAGATTTATATAGGTGGACATAGTGCCGGTGCATTTGTAGCTACACATAATGCTTATCTTGACCTTGAGTCTGAGAGACCGGCATCTACTTATGTCTGGCCTCAAGGCTGTGGTTTTTTGGATGCATCCACTTGTTGGTGTCAGGATCAGGGCTGTCTTGATTGTGTGGGAGATAACCGCAGTTTTAACGGTCGGGCAAAAGCTGTTTTTAGTCTGGCCGGAGCAATAGGTTTTACTTCATACATGGTAAACAGTACGGACCCAAAACTAATTATGTTTCACAGTACGGATGATGGCACAGTTCCTTATAATTCTGGGCAACCATTTGGCAACATTTCAGGTTGGATTTTGGGTTTTGATTTACCTGTAGTGTATGGAAGTTTGCCGATGAAACAAAGAGCAGATATTGTACAGATTCAAAATAAGTTTAATTCATACAACAATAGAGGACATAGCGTCCATGAGGCTACGTCATCAACCTTGTATAGTGATATAGTTCCCGAAATTTCCAATTGGTTTTTTACTCAATTACTACTGCCTGATCAGCATACCATATCCGGCAAAAAACATGTTTGTAACAGTGATTTAGTACAGTCATATTTTACAAATCAGGGTTTAGCTGCATATTATCATTGGGAAGTTACAGGTGGAGTTATTCTAAATAATAACCAGCCTTCGTCAAGTGTGACCATACAATGGAATATCAATGCCCCGTTACATCACGTAAAACTTACCCCATACAGCATATGGGATGCCAAAGGTACTCAAACAGAACTGGACGTCATAATAGCTCAGGAATTTGAGAATATCTGGACGGCAACCTCAGATATATGGACCAATACCAACAACTGGAGTTTGCTTTCTATCCCTGAATCCTGCCACAATATCATTGTTCCGAATCAAGGAAGTCCGATAGAAATTATTCTGCAATCTGAGCAAAACTATCACATCAAGTCATTATCAATTGGCACCAATGCAAAACTAACCGTTCGAAATCCAGCTTTGTTAATTGTTCAGGATCAGGAATAAAACATGTGTTTTTCCCTATATTGACACCAAAACTGGAGACTACAACCTGTTAAGTAATCTTGCTGTAATCCTTAGAAACTCTGTTTCAGATATTAAACCGACCAGTTCATCTCCATTTACTACAGGAAGGCATCCTATTTTATTATCCTTCATGAGCTTCATTGCATCCAATATATTGGTTTCCTGTGTAACTGTGATCGGATTTTCAATCATAATTTCAGAGACTAAAGTTGTTTTTTTAGGATTGCTCTTATTTTTAATATAATTGCGTAATAATAACCTAGCCGTGACCAAACCAACCAGTTTACCTTTTGTATCCTCTACCGGTGTGTATCGGATGGTATTCCAGTCCATAAGTTCTGCTACCAAATCAACAATATCATCTTTTTGGACTGTGTAAAGATCTGTAAGCATAAACTCAGATACTTTCAGATGGGATGGGCGATACATTTTCAGATCATCAATGCTGGGCATCTCCCACTCATGTACAGGCTTATTCGATTGTTGATTATTGATCATAGTTGCGGTTAATACACTTAGCGCTTCGTCTGTATTGGAGTTTTCATGCAGTTTGGTAAATGCTCTCAGCATCCATCTGGCACCTGTCATACTTTTTTCAGCTCTCTTTTGTATCACGTTCAGGTACTTATCTATATCGGCTTTGTCCACATTTCTGGATTCAAGGCCATTTCTGGAAATGGGAAGCAACCTGAATATCAAGTCTTCCGCTGATATCTTTTCATCAAAAAACCAGGTAAATTTAGAATCAATACCAAATTTAGCTGCTTTCCCAAAGTTATCTCGGGCATCTACAAATGACATTTTAGTCCTTATGTCATCGACTTCCTGAGACATGCCGATCATACATCCCAGCCAAAAACAAGCATTGGCGACTTCATCCAGTACGGTAGGACCGGAAGGAAGTATTCTGTTTTCAATTCTTAGGTGCGGCTTTCCGTTTTCACTGATTCCGTAGCATGGTCTGTTCCATCTGTATACTGTACTATTGTGAACCTGTAATGCTCTGAGTTTTGGTACCTGATTCAATTTTATGGCAGCCAGTGAGTCTTCTTCTACATCACTACTCAAGAGTACCCTGAATCTGGCAATATCTTCTCTGTAAATCTCAAGTATAGAATCGTGCAGCCAGTCTCTGCCAAAACTAACCCTAGGGCTCCTCTCGCGCATATGATCGTGTGTCGTACGCGTATCCAGTGATTGTTGAAAAAGTGCAATTCGGGTTTCGTGCCAAAGTCTCTTGCCAAAGACAATCGGACTATTTGCAGATATGGCCATCATCGGACCTGCCAGCGCTTGAGCAATATTATACATTTTTACAAATTCATTCGGTGCTACCTGAAGATGCACCTGAAAACTGGTGTTGCTGGCTTCCAGCAAGGGAGAACTGTGCTTAACCAACAATTCATCTATACCCACGATCCTTAGCTCATAGGACTGGCCTATCAATTGTTTATTAAGTGCCTCCATCAAGGCAAAATATCTTTTCTTTGGCGTGAGATTTTCCATCTCAAGATGATACTTCCTTAATGTGGGTAAGATTCCGGTCAAGACTATAGAAGTATTCATTCCGTCGAGCACTTCCTGAATTTTATTTAGCTTATCAGTATTCTCATTTTCAAGCGAAGCAAAACAATCTTTCTCAAAAACCCTTGGTTCGATATTGGTTTCAAGATTAAATTTTGCCAATTCGGTCTCAACCCATGGATAATGCTGCATTTTCTCAAGTGCTTCCATAGCTACAAGTGACGGTTTGAAAGTAGTTTTATCTACCATTACCATCTCCTGCTCTGCCCCGATACGAATCACATCTGACTCAAACCAATCATTATCCAGCATATATTCAAGCGCGCTTACATCATTCAACAATGACTTAACAAACTTTTGCATTTGCTTCTGATCATTTACCAGCGATACTTTCTGTTCTCCCATAATATTTTATCTATAAAATAAATAATAATTAACATGCAAATAAAAGACCAATATTTTATTTATGGTTATGGCTCGTGATAATTTAATAATAACTGAGTACATTTAATACGTCAATCGTAACTTTATAATTACTTAACCAAGTGTAAATAAATTAAAGCGCAATATATGAACCATCAATATAATTTATTAAAATAAGGTGATTTTTTTAATAAAAAAATATCTTAGAAAAACTTCTGATAAATAATTGCGCTTCTGATTAACAATTTTAATCGCTTAACCGTTGTTATAAGTATGGTTAAATAAAAAAACATTGGCGAGAATTATTGGAGTTATTCTTTTTAGCTTATTGCTGTTTACATCCTGCGAAAAGGAAACTTTGGTGCGGTATGAAGTGGCTTTGGATGCTGAATTTGATTTGCCCACAGGTCTGAATACCGTTGAAACACATTATTTCATCATCAGAAATGTACCCACTTTTTATTTACAAAATGCAGCTCTGAAAAGTGTGGACACTTCCTCCATCGTAAATATTTCTGCATCAAGAGGACTATTGAGGTCAAAATTTCAAGATGTGGATTTTGATTTTATTAGCAGAATATCGATTTATGCAGTTTCAAAAAAAGATGCTACTAAAAAGAGAGAAATGTACTATCTCGATTTTGTCCCACTAACTACAGGTACCCAGCTTAGAATGTTAAGTAGTACAACCCAATTAAAAGATATGATGAATGAAGAGTTTATTGATCTTGAAGTCAGAATAAATTTAAGAAGTTTTACCACGTCAAACATCAGAGCTAAAATTGAGTTTGGCTACGCTGTATTTTAAACCAAATCAAGAACTAGAATGAGTGAAAATGGTGGAAATATCAGATACATGGTGGAGTTTACCATACCCGATGACTTCACAGATGAAATGTCTGAAACTATCCCTGCCCAGCGCAATAAAGTAGAAACCTATTTTTATAACGGCAAACTTCTTTCTTACACTCTAGCTGCTGATCGCAGTAAACTTTGGGCTATATTTGTCTGTCATTCCGAAGCTGAACTCATTAATCTGATCGAAAAACTGCCTATGACAAAATACCTTGACTACAACTATAATCAAATCCTCTTTCATGAAATGATTACAAAATTTCCCAGCTTTTCGCTAAATTAAAATTCTACCGGGAGTACAGTCACTATTCATAAAGAAAGTATTAATCTTGAAAAGTAATGATTTTTTAAAGTAGAGTATATTAACTTTGCCCATTCATAATTATTTTGATAAAAGATGTTATATAATATCAATCCGACTACTACACCTTCCTGGCGCAAATTAGTGAAACATCACAAAAGCATGAAAAATGTCCAGATGAAATCACTTTTCGAACAGGATAATACCCGGTTTGAGTCCTTTTCTATTCGATCAGAAGACATGTTGGTCGACTACTCAAAAAACATAATCACCAAAGAGTCCCTTTCTCTGTTGGTTCAATTGGCCAAAAACTGCAAACTCAAGAATGCGATTGATGCCATGTTTACAGGTGAAAAAATAAATGTCACAGAAAACAGAGCTGTACTGCATACGGCATTAAGAAATAAATC
>Ga0105047_10007824_pt1 | contig 17953 bp, 15 predicted proteins | sample MAT04_FD_78384 | JGI IMG/M metagenome (GOLD analysis project Ga0105047, IMG submission 78384) | Freshwater microbial communities from Lake Fryxell liftoff mats and glacier meltwater in Antarctica - MAT-04 (megahit assembly) | ecosystem: Environmental > Aquatic > Freshwater > Ice > Liftoff...
CCGGTATTGAGTTGTTCAGTAGTTTTCATTTTGTAAAAATATATTATTTCCGGAATTATTCAATACGGTTGCAGGTTGAATGAAATTGCTTTAAATCTAAATGGTAATAATTGGTGTTTCGCATACCAACTCACACCAAAATTCACTACCTTTGAAGATATAAGGCTAACCAGTATGAAAACAGCCTTTTACAAAAGGATTTTAATCCTTTTTATTCCCTCATCATTTTTCCTGACAATATATTCCTGCGAGCACCATGCCACCACGTTTGACCAACCTCTAGTACTACGGATTCCTTACTTTTGACAAATACAGATCGCTAAATATGAAAAACAACTATTTTAAAAAGCATTTCACATTCCTGTTTTTAGTTTCAGGCATTGTACTGCTCTTTGGTGCATGCGAGCCATTAGCTACAAAGTTCGATGATGTGGAAGATGCCGTTTTGTATACCAAAAGCGTTAAAGTTACACCACCGATGCCTGATTCCACGCTTAAGGTAATGACGTGGAATATCCGCTTCGGGATAGGCCGGCAGCCCTGGTTTGGCGATGCCTGTGGCGACAACACCGTTTTTAAAAAGGAAGAAGTTATTCCTGGTCTTGAAGCTATCGTTAAGCGCATTAAGGAAGTAAAACCCGATATACTTTTCCTGCAGGAATGCGATGTAAAATCGAACCGTACAGCGTATATTGATGAATTGCAATATATCCTGGATAATACCTATTTTAATTACGCCGCTTATGTTTCGGAATGGAAATCAGAATTTATACCCAGCGACGGGCTAGGCCGCATGGATATGGGATTGGTGATACTTTCACCCTGGCCCATCACCGATGCCAAACGCATTAACCTTGCCACCCGTGGCGACCAGGCCGGCATTATTAATTATTTCTACCTGCACTCCTGCATTATTACAGGAACAGTGAAAATTCCGGGATTTAAAGAAATTCCGTTGCTGAACATCCATGCATCCGCTTTTGCAACCGATGATACAAAGAAAAAACATTACGAGGAATTCAAAGCCGAGATGGACAAACTGAACGCAGCTGGGTTATATTTTATTGCAGGTGGCGACCTTAACGAACTACCCCCAGGAAGTGATTCTACTGATTTTTGCTATGAGGATATGTGCCCCGGCGAATCGTTTCACCAGCCCGGCGATGATCCTCATCATAAAGCCGGGAGTGATTATACCCCTGATAAAACATGGCTTCAGCCAATTTACGATTCATACAAATGCGCTGTTCCGCTAAATGTTTACCAGGCAAACCAGTCAGCGTATTTTACACACACTACCCGGCCCGGCAATACCTGGGACCGCACCCTCGACTACCTTTTTACCAATCATCGCTGGAGAGCCGGTTCTTCTATCACCCACCAGAATTTTTTAGCTGATTCGGACCATGCACCGGTGAGCGCGGAGTTTGTTCTTGTCAAAGAATAACCTGTAGCGAAGGAATGATGGAGAGAAGGGGAGACACGGAGATGGGGAGAAATGGAGACCGGTGAACTGGGGGATTCGGAACCCGGAACCCGAAACATTTTTTTAATAAATAGATATTAGCAAATAAAACCACCTACCAGTTATAAAACCCAAGCGCAATGATCAGGAAATTAATAGTTTGCATAATATTTAGCTGCTGTGTTAGCGAGGGTTTTTCGCAAGAAAGCGCATTGCTTAAAAAATGGAGCTACAACACGGCTTACCTATTGCCTTCAGGTAAATGGGAAAGCGGTATTTTTCAGCCATTCAGGTTTGGGATTAATCAAAAAATGGAAGTATTCGCTAATGTGCTTATGCTTCCACTTATACCAGGGGCAGGATTAAAAATTTCGCGGTTTAAAATAAATGCTTTTGTTTTTGCCAGTGAACACAGCCTTAGCGTTCCTTCACCTTTTTTAAATGTCATAAGCCGCAAAGGTATTGGGGGATTGCTTTCGCCTGAATATAATTTTCCTTTTATCCTCTCGGTGAATAATGCCCTGATTGTTTCGAGGCAGATAGCTCCTAAAATGTTGGCTTCGGCAAAAGTCGGGTATGCTTTCGCGATCAGGGGTAAAAAACCTGATCCGCAATCGACCATTGACCTTCCGGTGTTTTACCCGCGTATGGCTCATTATTACGATGGAGTATCCATCCGCTTAGGGGGTGCCGTGAAGGGTGGCCTGGGTGAAAAATGGTTTTATGAAGAAGGCGTTCAGGCTTTTATCATCACCCGACCTGAAAATAATTTCTTTTTTGAAAATACAGGAACTATCATGTGGGCTTTGGGCAAATCGCTGCGTATAAGAGGCGGCTATATCCTTGCTTATGGGAAGTATCCTTATGTAAATCCTAAATGGCTGATGTGGCCGACACTGGATCTGGTTTTCGGGAGTAAATGAAATTTTTTTAAGATTTTTTCTACATCTGAGGACATTTATCTGTCGCTTAATGCAAATTTATAAACTAAATTTAAATTTTTATGTTATTAATATTCAGCATTTAATAACATTTTGGCCGGTTATAAAAATTTATAACTGGCCAAAATCAAATTATTTCATTACTTTTGGCCAGTTATAATTCTAATCTACTGTTTATATGTATCTTATATGAGAAATATAAAAATAGCCGGACGCTATGAAGAACTTTCCGTTCTGCAAAGAGTAATATCATCACCAGATCCTGAATTTGTAGCTGTATATGGTCGCCGCCGGGTCGGAAAGACCTATTTAATTCGGGAATTTTTTGGTGAAATGATTTGTTTTGAGATATCCGGAATGTACAATGCGACCCTGGCTAGCCAGTTGTCCAATTTTTCCCGCGCTCTTGGGAAGTCGGCCGGAATGGTGATTCAACCCCAACAACCAACCACCTGGACAGAAGCATTTCAACAGTTGGAAAGCTTTTTAGAATCTCCGGCACAAAAAGAGAAATCAGGTAAACAGGTCATATTCCTGGACGAATTGCCCTGGCTCAATACAGCCAGGTCGAAGTTCCTTCCGGCTTTTGAACATTTCTGGAACACCTACTGTTCCCGCCAGAATAACCTGGTATTAATAGTGTGCGGATCAGCAGCTTCATGGATGATTCAAAACATTGTACGCTCAAGGGGCGGGCTGCATAACCGGCTTACCAGGCAAATACGCCTGCTGCCGTTTACGCTGACCGAAACAGAAGAATTCCTTCTGAAAAGAAACGTGAATCTTACACGTTTCCAGATCATTGAGCTGTATATGGTGATGGGAGGTGTTCCCTTTTACCTTACACAGGCTGAACCCGGCTTATCAGCAGCACAGATTATTGACAAAGTCTGTTTCACTAAAACCGGATTGCTTCGCTACGAGTATGAAAAACTTTATGCATCACTCTTCGAAAACAGCGAACTTCATTTGAAAATTGTAGCCTTACTGGTACAAAAGAATATTGGCCTTACGCGAAACGAATTAGTAAGTGCCGCAAAAGCCACTACAGGTGGTTCATTAACGCGGGTACTGGAGGAACTTGAAGAATCAGGTTTCATTGAAGCCAGGACTCCTTTCGGGAAAAATATCAATGATTCGCTGTATAGGATTTCGGACGAGTTTACGCTTTTTTATTTCGAATGGCTTAAAACCCTGGGGAAAAGAAATCCCGGTGAAGGATACTGGTTGTCGAAACAAAGTGACCCAAAACGTAAAGTCTGGTCAGGGTATGCTTTTGAAAGTATTTGTTTAAAGCACGTTCAAAAGATGAAAGCAGCTCTTGGAATTGCAATGGTTGAAACAACCGACGCTCCCTGGCGGTACCAGACAAATGCAAAATCGCAATATCCCGGAGCCCAGATTGACCTGCTTATCGACAGGCGAGATGCTACTATAAATATATGCGAAATGAAGTTCTCTCAGTCTGAATTCACTATTGATTCAGCATATGCAAAAGAACTTCGTCAGAAAACTGATGTCTTTCGCAATGTAACCGGCACGAAAAAGAACCTGTTTCTGACCATGGTTACCACTTATGGCGTAAGCAATAATATGTATGCTAAAGAACATGTAACCAATTCATTAACCATCGATAATTTATTCTGAAAACCTATAACCGGCCAAAACCCATGTTTTGAGTGGATTTTGGCCGGTTTAAATTAATCGAAAACTTATTTGAAATTTTTATCCAACACTTCAATCATCGCTTGCCGGTTGCGGTATTTCGCCCGGTAAGAGGCAATCATTTTATTCACAACCAGTTGACTTCCTTTAATTTTCTGCATTTTTTTAAGATACTCCGCCATCCTGTTGTATATTTCGCGACCGGTATTTTCAACAAGGTGATTTATTGCATTTTCATAAAGTGTGATCATTTCGGTGGGATAGCTATCCTGAAGATGCTTTGAATACGAGTCAATAAATTCAATCTTTGACCGGTTCAAGGACACCAATACCAGCAATCTTTCAAGATAATTTTCTTCAATAAAAATCCTGGCAATTACATTTGCATCTTCGAAACGGCCACGCTGTTCAGGTTTTTTGATTTTATTGATAATCTGTTCGCATTTTTCAGGCCATTCCAGGATTTCAAATGTCTTTTTAAAATCACAATAGTATTGCATAGAATAAGTACCATCGAAGAACAAAAACTCCGACCATTTCCGTATATCAAATACATTCTTTTCAGTTTTGGCTATTTCGAGAAGCCTTTTCCGAAAGAAGCTGGCGGTACCTGAATCCCCCTTTTCATCAGCTATTACTATTCCATCATGGCAAAGCTGACGAGATTCAACAAATTGTTTTTTTTCAATTGCGTCATCAATAAGCATTTTCCGAAAATCGGGGTAACTAATATTTTCTTTTATGATTGAGTCGGCTTCATTTTCCCGGTTGTTTTGCTCCAGATAATTGCACTTTTCCTTCAATAAATTAACCACTGCATAATCGCTATATTCATTCTTCTTTTCCACTTTGATCTGAGAATCAATCAGGTTAAAAAATATTTTCTCCTGTACATCAGTTCCAACCAGTGTTGATAATATTTCCAGAAAATTATCATCAAAACCGGATGTTTGATATTTTTTCTTGGGATACTCAGCTATCAGGTATTCGAATAATTCATCTCTGAGCATGGGAGGTGATTCCGAAATGATATTTCTGAGGTTTTCGATCGCCCGATCAACCATTTCCGATCCATCTACATTTGAGTCTTCCGCATCTTCAATTATTTTAGGAATCTCTTCTATTAAAGCTTTGGTAAGGGCAAGGCTATCCACCAGGTTTTTATGTGCCAACATTACCTTGGCTTTTTTACACAGATCTTCCAGTTGTTTGAATAGTTTCTTTGCTTTAGCATATTCGATGTACCCATATCTGTCAGTTAAGCCAACAGCCATAGCTTTTATTACTTTCCGATATTTAGCCAACCCATCACCTTGCTGTTTCTCAATAAACGTAGTAAAGAAGGCACTTTTCAGATCGCGGTTTTTCGCCAGATGCTGTTTCAAAAAGATACGAAGTTCTTCATTTGTTAGCCGTTCCAGTAATTCTTCAGTTTCATTAGCTGGATTCTTCTTTCCCTTTTCTCCTTTTAATTTCTCCTTGTTTTGATTTTTTAAATCTGGCTCTGAAAGACTTGCATCAAGTGAATCGTCATCTGCGAATTCATTTGAAATGGCAAACAATACCGCCACCACATGTTTACAAACCGGCCCGTTTTCGTAAGGACAATCACATTTCCATTCAACAATTTCTTCTCCGTTAAGCTGAATCAGGATTTCATAATCCGAGGTACCTGAGACCATTGCCTCCCACTCATCATTGTTTCCTTTCCGGAGTTCTTCTACAGCATTGTTTCGGAAATATTCCTTGCCGCGCCCAACAATCAACGGGCTAATCTCTGACTGAAAATTATGAATATTCATTGGACGATGAAATTTGATTAGTTTATTAACAAAGCTTTACAGCTTCTTTTGGGATTGTAAAAGTAAAACAAAAGCCGGTTTCGTGAGGGTGGAAGCCGTAGGCATCAAGTAATTGTTCGATTAAATTGTGATATCAGGATGATTTACAATGACTAACTTTAATTTTATTTCACGCTGGTATGTAAACCCGGTATAAACAAAACGGGTAAAACTTTTGTTTCTTTCAGATAAACTTGTGCTTTACTGTTGCACCAGATTAGTGTATTATTATCTACAAAATAATTTATGCTCGAAAACAGAGTTAACAAAATTATTCTCAAGGAACGCCTGGCCAATGAACCCTTTACCCGGAAAACACTTTCGTTTTATCGTTATGCAAATATTGAAAACCCAAAGGAATTTCGCGATAAGCTTTATGGTGAATGGTCGGCGCTTGATTGCTTTGGGCGCATCTATGTCGCCCGCGAAGGCATTAATGCGCAGATGAACGTTCCGGAACACAACCTGGAGAATTTCCTGAAACAGCTTAATTTCATACCTGAACTTGCCGACGTGCCCATAAAATATGCCCTTGTCGATAACGGAAAATCATTTTACAAGCTAACCATAAAAGTCCGGCCAAAGATTGTTGCCGACGGCCTCAACAATGATACTTATGATCTTTCAAAAGTTGGGAAACACTTGTCGGCTTTGGAGTTTCACGAATTAGCCGGAGAACCTGAAACCCTGGTTATTGATATGCGCAACCATTACGAAAGTGAGATAGGAAGGTTCCAGAATGCGGTTTGCCCTGATGCCGATACGTTCCGAGATGCCATCCAAATAGTAATCCGTGATTTTGAGCAGGAAAAGGATAAAAAAATATTGCTTTACTGTACCGGTGGCATCCGCTGCGAAAAAGCCAGTTCGTTTTTGCTGCACAATGGTTTTAAGGATGTTTCGCAACTGTATAGCGGAATTATTGAGTATGCCCAGCAAATAAAACACCTGGGGCTAACATCAAAGTTTATCGGCAAGAATTTCGTTTTCGATGAACGATTAGGCGAGACCATCGATGGACAGTTGATTTCGCATTGCCACCAGTGCGGGAAACCGGCTGATACGCATGTAAACTGTGCAAACGACAATTGCCACCTGCTCTTTTTACAATGCAGCGAATGTGCCGCTGAATATGAGAATTGCTGTTCCGCAGAATGCCGTGAAATAAATAAACTACCTTTGGAGGCCCGGCAGGAACTCCGGCTTGCAAACCACCGGAAATATGCCGGCAGTAAAATTTATAAAAGCAAACTTTCGCCTTTTTTAATGAGTAAAAATATTCAGGCAGAACAAACTACAGCCATTCATGGATAATTTCTGGCAAACGATTAAAAAGCCAATTATCGCATTGGCACCCATGGAGGATGTTACCGATACGGTTTTCCGCGAAGTGGTGCTTTCCGTTTCGGAAGTTGATGCACTGAATGTGGTTTTTACCGAATTTACCTCCACCGATGGCCTTTGCCACGAAATAGGTCGTCCGAAAGTGATTGAGCGCCTGCTGGTGAATGCCAGTGAGATGCAGTTGCTGAAATCGCGGAATACCAAGCTGGTGGCTCAGATATGGGGCGGCGATCCCGAAAAATTCCGGTTGAGCGCGAAACTGATTTCGGATATGAATCTCTTTGATGGAATTGATATTAATATGGGCTGCCCGGCGAAAAAGGTGGTGAAAAACAAAAGTTGCGCCAACCTGATCAACTACCCGGAGCTGGCAAAAGAAATTATCTGTGCTACAACCGAATCAACTTATTTGCCGGTAAGCGTAAAAACCCGCATCGGATTCAGCCGTATAGTTACCGAGGAATGGATTGGTCATTTGTTGGAAACTGCGCCTAAAGCCATCACCCTGCATGGCCGTACCCGCAAAATGATGTCGAACGGACCGGCACTTTGGAACGAAATCGGTAAAGCCGTTGCCTTACGGAACCAATCCGGAAGCTCAACGCTTATTATCGGAAACGGAGAGGTATTCAGCTATACTGATGCTATAAATCGAATTCAGCAATATGGGGTGGATGGTGTAATGGTAGGAACCGGCGTTTTTAAAAATCCCTGGATGTTCAACTCTCAGCCGGTCGAAATTGACATTACCCATCGCATTGAACTGGTGCGCCACCATATTATCCTTTATCAAAACACCTGGGGCAACAGCAAGGACTATAATGTTCTGAAACGCTTTTTCAAGATTTATCTGAATGGTTTTGCTAACGCAGCGCATTGGCGTGATGCCTTTATGCGGGTAAGGAACTATGATGAAGCACTGAAGTTACTTCACCAAATGGGGAAACAAAACCAGGTGTTGGCGGCTATATAACTTCATCCCAAAGCCTTATTATTGCTAACTTTTTTAAATATACATTTATGAAAATGAACACAAAACTGGTAATGACTTTAAGTGCTGTCCTGCTTGGCCTGGCGGGTATTGCACTGACTTTCCTACCTGCCGAAATACTAACCAGCCTTGCTCTCAGCCCATCGAAATCCTTGGAATTTCTATTGCAGATTATCGGTGCACTCTACTTTGGCTTTGCCATGCTAAACTGGATGACCAAAGCAAGCCTGATAGGGGGATTTATATCCGCACGGTTGCAGTTGCCAATCTAACACATTTCGTTATCGTTGCACTTGCATTAGTTAAATGCGTATTTTCAAACCCGGACTTGCCCACCGTAATACTGGCAGCGGCTGTTGTATATTCCATTTTTGCAGTACAGTTCGGGATCATCCTTTTCAGGCACCCGCTTCCTAAAAAGTTATAAAACCACAAACAGTATTATATATAATGGCCTAACAAGTATTTGGCAATCTTTCGTTAAGGTTTTATCTTTGATACGGATTAATCGTAAAATATATGGGTTTAAGTTTTCATTACAGCGGCAGTTTCAATCCCGTAGCTTCATTATCAGGCATGATTGAAGAGGTAAAAGACATAGTAGAAATCTATAAATGGAAGTATTTTATCTTTGATAATACATTTCCTCCCGGCAGTTTTGGCAGTGCTGATTATTCAGATGATATTTACGGTATATGTTTTACTCCGCCTGGCTGTGAAACGGTTGATTTGTGTTTTCTTTCGAACGGTAAAATGAGCAACGTTTCGCATTTGAAATTTTTTGGAAACAGCCAAAACGAAGATTACCAGAAATACCTGTATATGCTATCCGTGAAAACACAATATGCAGGTATCGAAATCCATAAACTGATCATTCAATTGTTTAAATACCTGGATGGCAAATACTTGAAGGATTTGCATGTAAACGATGAAGGACACTATTGGGAAACCGGCGATGAGATGCTGTTGACGGAAACCTTTAAAAAATATACTGACCTCATTGATAATTTTACTTCTTCGTTGGAGATATTTCCGATACTGCCTGGCGAAAGCTATGAAGAATATTTTCGAAGGCTGATGAATCAGATTCATTCTAAGAAAACGAAGAAGTGAAAAATACCTGTTGGCGCAAAGCACCATTTTTTATACTTGCTTGTTCCTTTTATACAACTCAACAATCACCGATTTCCTGATAATAGGCGGAGTTCGCGAGAATATGCTTATCTGCAACACCAGCAATATCGATCTGAAATCGATATCAAAACTCTCAAAATCCATAGATTTGCAAGGCAATGAAGGTTGAAAAAAGTAAATAAAATTAAAGAAATGGGCTGGTGATTATTCCCATTTTTTGTCATTAACCAAATTAGAAAGTTTTCTCTTTGATTTCATTGAATTCAGTAGGCTGCCGCTTAAATACCGCCAGGCGATTTCCTTTAATACCTGGCCTGTAATACAGTCTTGTACCTTAAAAAAACAGTACTTTTGAGTTCTATTTTCTTAAGAACTACAGTTTGCAAAAAGTATCAAACGATTCAAATTTAAAAAAAGGGGAAAGTCAAATCAAAGTCAAAAACACACAGAAACGTCAAAAAACTGGCATACAAAACATCGTGCAACATTAAGTCTTGGCGGTCGATTAGCAGACTCAGTCGCTAAGGGCATGGGTTCCTGGAGTTTTATTGTAGCACAAACGGTTTTGGTCGTACTATGGATAGGATTGAACGTTATCGGATTCATGGCGCATTGGGATGTTTACCCGTTTATATTACTCAACCTGCTTTTCTCAACCCAGGCTGCATATGCCGCACCCATTATTATGATGGCACAGAACCGGCAAAACGAAAGAGACAGGGCGCATGCAGAAGCAGTTTACAAAACCAATAAGGATGCCAAGCTCGAAATAGAAGCTTTATCGCTGATGCTAAAATCAATTGAGGTGGAAAACTGGATAAAATTATCGAAATGCTGCAGGAGAGTAGAAAGAAAATGGAGAAATAGAATATCACCACACTCCCTTTAACTATTCAACTTTTATGGCTGCATTATATTTTTATGTGCTGGAAAGGTTAATGCATCATAATAATTCCATGCATTCATTCGAAAATTGATTTAATGTTTATCTCTTTGTACTTTATGCTTGATCAAAAAAGTACCCAAAAATCAAGGCTTTATAACAATGCTGGCGTTTCTAAGACAGACGTATCTCCTCGCAATACAAGGCATGAGAGAGTACAACAAATCCTAACAGTTTACCTTGCTGTGTATTGCTACGCACATGCCATTTGCACATACCTCTGGATAAGAACCGCGGGCGCATTTTTATAAGGCCTGTCCCTTCTAAGATAGCTTCCTCTTATAGCAACATAGCGGAACAACGATTGGGTTTTTCAAGGTGATTTTCAGGGTGTAGGGACCGGCCTAATGAAATTTCACAACAGATGTTGACGAAGGTAAACAGCGTGGGCATGCGCGTAACAAAACACCAGCCTCACTTGCTGCCGGATGTGGGAAACTCTATCAGGCCCATCCCAATTTATTGGGATCACGAGCCTTACCAAGTCGTACATCTGTGTGAAATTTATAGTAAGCCTAGACCTTTTATTCGCCCGTTGCTTATTTTTAAAGGAGCTCATGAGACCACTTCGTTAAGTTGGTTCTTTTGTGTCATGACAAAAGAACAAGAAAAAAAACAAATAACAGAATATAAACTTATGTTTTGTTTTTCCAGCACATCAAAATAATATTTAGCCACTTTTATCATTTACCACCTCTTTCCACAAGTTTTGTACCTTTGCCATAACCTCTGCCTGTCCTAAAACATGATAAACCCAAATTCAAGATAAATAATATTCCTATGTTCCCAACCGTAAATCCCACCACAACAGCCGCCTGGAAAGCACTCGAAGTGTATTTCAAAACTTTTAAAGGCACTCAGATGAAAGGTGTTTTTGACAATGACCTGAAGCGTTTTGAAAAATATTCCCTGAAATTTGAAAATATTTTGGTCGATTTCTCGAAAAATATCGTGGACGACCGTGCCTTTGCACTTCTAATGCAATTGGCACGCGAATGTGGATTGAAAGATGCTATCAAAAGCCAGTTCGCCGGCGAAAAAATAAACAAAACCGAAAACCGGCCGGTACTTCATACCGCTTTGCGTAACCGTGCCAACACGCCGGTTCTTGTTGATGGACTGGACGTTATGCCCGATGTAAACCGTGTGCTTGACCAAATGAAAACGTTTTCAGAAAGCATTATTTCAGGAACATGGAAAGGCTATACCGGTAAACCGATTTCAGATATTGTAAACATTGGTATCGGCGGTTCCGACCTTGGACCACTGATGGTTACCGAAGCTTTAAAACACTATCAGAAAGAAAATATCAAATTGCATTTCGTTTCGAATGTTGACGGTACGCATATTGCCGAAACACTAAAACTGGTAAACCCGGGAACAACACTTTTCATTATTGCATCCAAAACATTCACTACCCAGGAAACTATGACCAATGCCGGATCGGCGCGCGATTGGTTCCTTGCTGAAGCAAAAAATACAGATTTCGTTAAAAATCATTTCGTTGCCCTTTCTACCAATGCAAAAGCCGTTGCCGCATTTGGTATCGACACTAAAAATATGTTTGAGTTCTGGGACTGGGTCGGCGGTCGCTATTCGTTATGGTCAGCTATTGGCCTTTCGATTGTTTGTGCTATTGGGTATGAGAATTTTGTGGAGTTGCTCGAAGGCGCAAATGCCATGGATAAGCATTTTGAAAATACCGGTTTTGAGAAAAATATACCTGTAATACTGGCTCTCATAGGCTTATGGTACAACAACTTTTACGGCGCCGAAACCGAAGCCATCCTACCATACGATCAGTATATGCATCGCTTTGCAGCCTATTTCCAACAGGGAAATATGGAAAGCAACGGCAAATATGTTGACCGCAACGGTAAAAAAGTTACTTACCAGACTGGTCCTATTATTTGGGGCGAACCCGGCACAAACGGACAACATGCATTTTACCAACTCATTCACCAGGGAACTAAAATGATTCCCTGCGATTTTATGGCACCAGCCATCAGCCACAACCCGCTAGGCGATCATCACCCAAAACTGTTGGCAAACTTTTTTGCACAAACCGGCGCTCTTATGTTGGGCAAAACCGCAGCACAAGTCGAAATAGAATTGAAAGCTTCAGGTAAAAGCAAGTCCGAAATTGATGAATTGCTGCCATTTATGGTTTTTCAGGGAAATATTCCAACCAATTCATTCCTTTTCAAAAAGCTGACTCCACGCACTTTAGGCTCACTTATTGCCATGTACGAACAAAAAATATTTGTCCAGGGCGTAATCTGGAATGTTTACAGCTTCGACCAGTGGGGTGTTCAATTAGGAAAGCAATTGGCCAATATTATACTTCCAGAACTGGATGGCGATGCACCGGTAACCACTCTTGATGCATCCACTAACGGGCTGATCAATGAATATAAGAAGATGAGATAATTGTTTCAGAAAAATCCAATTTAATCTAACAAAAGAGCCTTGGAACAAAGTCCGGGGCTTTTTTATTTTACTCAAAAAGTCAGACTGATTTATTCAATTATGTATTTCCGCTAATTTGCTCCAACATAAAAGCAGCAACATTTGCTCTGGATATTTTCAGGCTTCCTTCGAGAATAATTTTTTCGCTTCCGTGTTTAAGATTTCCTGTTTTTGGTTCATCTATCAACCCACCCGGCCTCACAATTGTCCATTGCAACTTACTGGCGGCAATACGTTTTTCATTGGTCGTATGGTCGGCCAAAGGAACCCGCAGTATTACATCAGTAAGAAAAAACCGCATAACCGCCCCCATAAAATAACGGCTTTCGCCTGCACCAATGCTTGAAAGATAGATAAAACGCCTTACTCCTGAATGCTCCATCACTTTAATAATTAATTCCACACCCGCCATAATCTCAGTGGCATGCTTTGTAAGCGAACCGCCTCCAAGAGCCGAAATACAGGCATCTGAACCCGTAATTGCTTCCCCGATTTTTAAAGAATCGCTCAATTCGCCGATAACCATTTTAAGGTTGGTAGTTGTTGTGCCAATACGCCAGTTCGCCTTACATACGCTGTTACACTATGCTCGGCCGACAAAGCCTGTTCAACCAACAGGCTTCCGGTTTTGCCACTTGCGCCAAAAATCACTATCTTCATACTATAAATTTAAGATGATCAACATTTAAAACACAGAAAAGTTTAGTCACTGGCTGCCAGTAATAAAAAGCCGGGACTTTAAAAAATAAGAATGTGCAGTGTGTAGGGCTTGATTCTGCAAAAGGGATTTCCTGGCGTTACAGCCCATTTCGTAAAGTTAGCTTGTAATTTCTATAATAATTGTAATTTTATCGAAAATTTAAACCTTGTTTACCATGAAATATTTGATGCCTTTTATCGCAGTTTTGCTATTATCAGTAAACCTGATCTCTGCCCAGGAAACTTCGCAATGGCGGGGCAAAGATCGGGATGGTATTTATAACGAAAAAGGATTGCTGCGTTCGTGGCCAGCTGCCGGGCCTCAGCTTTTATGGCATTATGATAATATTGGCGATGGTTATTCTTCGGCCGCTGTAGTTGCACACGACCGAATATACACGGCAGGCTCCGTGAACGGAAAGGGTAATATTTTCGCTTTCACACTCGATGGCAAACTGGCCTGGAACACTGAATATGGTGATGAGTTTATCGAGAGTTTTCCGGGAACACGCTCAACTCCTGTAATTAACGAAGGGAAAGTTTACCTGATGAGTGGCTTCGGTAAAATTGTTTGCCTTTCGGCTGATAAAGGAAATCTCCTTTGGTCGGTTGACATTATGAAGGATTACGACGGCAGAAATATAGTGTGGGGCGTTACCGAAAACCTGTTGATTGATGGGGATAAACTGTTTTGTACCGTTGGTGGAATCAAGAACAATGTAATAGCTCTTAATAAAAAAACCGGCACACTCATATGGAGCAACCCCGGAAACAGTGAAGTAAGTGCCTATTGCTCACCAGTACTGATTTCGTTGCCGGCATGTAAAATTGTAGTTACCATGACCGAAAAATCAATTCTTGGTCTTGATGCTGAAACCGGTAAAAAACTCTGGAGTTACGAGCAAATTAACCAGTATGCCGTACATGCCAATAGCCCGCTTTACAGTAATGGCTATCTATATTGTGTTTCCGGTTACGGCTACGGCGGAGTAATGCTGAAACTTTCGCCCGATGGCAGTAGTGTTGAAAAAGTTTGGAAAAGCAACGATCTTGATAGCCGCATGGGCGGAATGGTATTGCTTGATGGAAAAATTTATGGTATGGGCGACAAAATTAAAGGCCTTCACTGCCTCGACTGGAAAACCGGGAAAGAACTTGCCTTTCACAAGATGAACGGCAAGTTTGGGAGTATCATTTCAGCCGATGGCTTACTATATACCTATGACGAAAGTGGTGCAGTCGAATTGATTGAACCCACCCTTGCCGGATTTAAAAAAATAAGTTCATTTAAAGTTCCTTACGGTTCATCCCAGCACTGGGCTCATCCGGTAATAGAAAATGGCCGCCTTTATATTCGACATGGAAATTCGCTGATGGTTTACGATATCAGGAAGTAATTCATGAACCTTTCTTATATTATTTCAAACCAGGCAAGATTCTGCCTGGTTTTATTTTGATTTGAAGATTGTTTTTCCGATTTCAACGATTATTTACTCCGGTTAATCAAAAATCAGACAGACATATCGTACAATAGTATATTTTTACTTTGTTAAATCCGATTCCATCTGACTATACATTACTAAAGAAGATTTAATATGAATTCCTGTAAATACTTAAATTATGTTCCGTAAAGTTTTTTTTCTGGTTTGCACGATTATTTTCATCCATGCAGGCCTTATAGCACAGACGATTGCACAATTTCGCGGACTTAACCGTGAGGGTGTTTACGCTGACAAAAACCTTTTAACATCATGGCCACCCGAAGGCCCCGCTTTACTTTGGGTCAACTACGAAGTAGGTAATGGTTATGGGCCACCGGCAATTACCACAGACCGTGTTTACATCACCGGTGAAGTTGACAGCACCGCCTGGCTATTTGCATTCGATCACAAAGGAAAATTACTTTGGAAATCAGATTTTGGAAAGGAATGGGTTGTTTCATACCAGGGATCGCGCTCCACTCCTACAGTGGTTGGAAACCTGATTTATGTATGCTCCGGACTTGGAAACCTTTTCTGTTTTAATTCATCAGATGGCTCTCAGAAATGGTCCGTTAATATGCTTAAAGACCTGAACGGACGATTCACGTTGTTTGGACATGCCGAATCACCGCTTGCTGTTGACGATCAGGTATTTCTCACTCCGGGAGGTGCAGACAACAATGTGGTTGCTTTCAACCGTTTCACCGGGAAATTACTCTGGGTCTGTAAGGGAAAAGGTGAGGTTCCCGGATATAATTCTCCGATTATGATCAAATTACCAACATTGAACATACTTGTTACATTCAGTGCTTACAACATGTTGGGCATTGATGCCAAAACAGGGAAATTACTATGGTTTCATGAGCAGGTAAACACACCTGTGGCAGATCGAAAACCCGGCATGGGCGATACGCACAGTAACTCGGTATTGTATGAAAACGGTTTTATTTATTACATTGCCGGCGATGGTAACTGCGGCGTGAAACTGAAACTTTCGGATGATGGAAAACAAATTACCCGGATTTGGAATAATCCTGCCCTCGATAATTTTATGGGCGGTTTTATAAAAATCGATAACCGTATTTACACGGGCAGCGATTCGCGAAAGATGCTGGTTTGTGCTGATGCCAGTACCGGCCAGATTCTTGATTCATTGAAAATAGGAACAGGTTCTCTTGCCCTGGCCGACAATATGTTATACTATTACAACCAGCGTGGTGAAACGAACCTGATAAAACCCGGCACTACTAAATTAGAGCTGATCAGCAAGTTTAAAATCACGGCCGGAACCAAAGAACATTTTTCGCACCCTGTAATCAATGACGGCGTTCTTTATATCCGTCATGGTAAAGCCTTGATGGCTTACGATATTAGTAAAAAATAAAGACAGAAGGCTTTTTATAAAGTTTTTTTTTGACTTAATGCCCGGGATTAAGGAAACTTTTTCGCAACCACCTCTTCATGGGTTTTGAACCCTTGAAGGGGTTAATGTCGAAGAATTTAAAAATAAAAAATCATCGAAATCATTAAAAATATTAAAAATATTGCCTTTGCCAGGAGTTTTTATGGCATTTTTTGTGTGTCTTCTTCCTTTAATGGCCCAATGTATTTTTTTAGAATCGCCCATACCATTGATGAGTCAATTGCATCGTAAGTATGAATTAAACGGTTTCGAAATCCAATTATCTGTCGTGAATTCTCCAGTTTTAACTCCGGATGCAGTGTCTCAAATTTATTTACCGCCTCTCCGATAATTCCAAGTTGACGTTCAACTACGCTCTGCGTTTTCAAATCAAACCTGAAACAGATTTTGTAAAATCTTCAATCAAATCAATGGCCAGAAGAATGTCAGATAAGTATTTAAGACCTTTTTACGTCATAGATTAATATTTTAGTTGAATCAATACTCTTCCTTAAATAAAGATTGCGAATAGAGGAATCAGTCAGTAAATCAACTTTCCTGTGAAAAAAGCTTTCAAATGTATCCCACAATGACAATAATTTATCCCCTCTTTCAATCGGATCAGGCACATCTATTTCGACAAGTAAATCAATATCACTCAATTTGCTGTCGAATTTGTCGGTAGTAGATGAACCAAATGAATATAGATAGCGTACTTTGTGATTCTGGCACAAAGCAGTAAAATCAGAAGCTTTTTTTAAAATTTCGTCCTGGATAACCATAACACAAAGATAAGTGTTTTGAATTGCATAAGCCCAATATTTGGGCTGTATTATACTTTGATGTGCTTGAAAGGTTAAAGTATTATAAGAGATATCATTTTAATAGAATTCATAAGAGGTTCGTGTATTTATTCGAAAATTTATTTAGTATTTATTTCTTCGTACTTTTCCCTTGATGAAAAAGTACCAAAAGATCAAGGCTTTATAACCATGTTGGCGTTTCTAAGCCTGAGGTATCTCCTCGCAATACAAGGCATGAAAAAGTAGTACAATTTCAAACAGTTGTCGTTGCTGTGTATTGCTCCGCACATGCCTTTCGCACATACTTCAGGCTAAGAACCGCAGGCGCATTTTTATAAGGCCGGTCCCTTCTATGAAAGTTTCCTCTTGTGGCAACATAGCGGAACAACGGTTTAGCTTTTTAGTATAATTTTCAGGGTGTAGGGATCGGCCTAATAGAAATTTCACAACAGATGTAGATGAAGGTAATCGGCGCGGGCATGTGTGTAGCAAAACACCAGCCTCACGTGCTGCCCGGATATGGGAAACTCTATCAGGCTTTGTTTTGCGAGCCTTACCGAGTCGTACATCTGTGTGAAATTTCTATTAAGCCTAGACCTTTTGGTTCTTTTGTGTCATGACAAAAGAACAAGAAAAAAAAGAATCTATACTCATGTATTCTTTTCCCAGCACATCAAAATATTATTTAGCCAATATTTGGAAAAATGAATCCCCTATCGGCTAAGCCTGATGTGAAAAGGAAAATATTTTGTCTATCTTGATGCAGGGCCGAATA
>Ga0105047_10007826_pt1 | contig 17952 bp, 13 predicted proteins | sample MAT04_FD_78384 | JGI IMG/M metagenome (GOLD analysis project Ga0105047, IMG submission 78384) | Freshwater microbial communities from Lake Fryxell liftoff mats and glacier meltwater in Antarctica - MAT-04 (megahit assembly) | ecosystem: Environmental > Aquatic > Freshwater > Ice > Liftoff...
GGGCGTCAGCTCGTAGAGATCGAAGACCCAGTCCTTGACGCGGACGTTGCCCCACGTCTCCTCGTCCCAGCCCGGCGCGGTCTGACGGCTGACGATGAACATCCGCCAGCCTTCGTCGCTGAAGGGATCAACCTGAATCGCCCCGTCCCTATTGGCCGCGATCGCCAGCGCCGCGACATGCTCGTCGTAGACCTTCAGGTCTTTCATGCCCGGTACGATCGGCGCGTGGACCTTCAACGCGAGGGACTGGTCGCCGTAGCTCAGTTGCAGGCGAGCGTCGCCGTTCTCCGCTGGGGGCGCGTCGGTCAGCCGCACCTCCCTGTCGCGGAACGTGAACTGGCGCAGGCGCGTCCGCTGGGCGTGCCAGATTGTCGAGACCTCCGCCTCGTTGAAGCCCTCAACGCGCTGGGCCATCCGCAGCGTGCTGAAGATCACCACGCCCGCAGAGGATAGAAGGACGAGCAGGCCAATTGAGCCGAGTGGACGCATGTTTGCTGCCTGAGCGATCAGAGTGGGGGTCGCCGCGCCGCCACGGACCGCGGGTGAAACTTACTTGGGGTCGGGGTCATCGCCGCCAGGACCGGTGCCGGGCCCTGCGTCACGACCTGGTGCGTCCTGCCCAGGTGCCGCGCCCGCTGGCACGAGCTCGGGCAGGGTGATGCCCGTCTTGACGCGCGAGACGTCGGGGCTTGAGGAATAGGCCGAGCCGTAGTCGTCGCCGTGGGCATCCGTGTGGTCCTTGCCGTGAGCGTGGGCGGCCTTGAACAACTCGGGCTTGCCGGCGAGGTACGCCGCGTACGCCACGGGCACGGGCTTCTTCGCCGCGAGCAGCTCGTCAACGATGTGAACCAGACGGACGCCCAGGAACTTCGGCAGCGGCGTGCCCTCGCTGATCATTTGCTCGATCTTCTTGTCGGCCTGCTCGCGTGCGAACTGCGCGATCGAGACGTTCGACGGCACCTGCACGCCCCCGGCGATCGCCACGCCGCCAATCCCGCCCGGAATGACCTGCTCGGCCTTGTACTCGTACAGCGTGCCGCGGCTGCCCAGGTCGATCATCGTGAAGCCCAGGAAGAACGTCAGCACCAGGATCGTGAAGGTCGCGATCATCGTGTTCAGCGGGTTGTCGTAGCGAAGCTGCATGAAGTACGCCGCCACGATGATGCTCTTGACCGCCGCGATCGACAGCGCCACCAGCACGTTGATGTACTGCGGGATCTTCAGCTCAAAGATCGTGGCGAAGATGATCTCAAGGTTCGCCGCCAGCACCGTCAGACCGGTGAAGGTCATCAGCAGCACCAGCACCGTTACCAGCGTCCGCATCGGGATGATCACGTGCTCGTGCGCGTGACCAGCGCCATGGCCAGCGCCATGGCCCGACCCGTGAGCCTGTGATCCATCAGCATGTGCGGCGTGTGCCATGTCAAGTACCCTCGCGTAAACCCGGACCACCAGCCCAGAACCAGCTCTTCCGCCGACCCTCAAACCGCCACCGCACCAACGGCTGTCCACCCGTTTCAACCCGCGTGCCCAACCCACTCGTTCAACCCACTCGTCCAGCAAGTTCGCGCCCCGGCGCCCGCGGCGACAATCAATGGATCAGGTACAGCATCGGGAACAGGAAGATCCAGACGATGTCAACGATGTGCCAATAGAGCGCCACACCCTCAACCCCGTTGTAGTGCCTCGGGCCGAAGTGGCGCTTGTACGCCCGGCGCAGCAGCCACAAGTACAGGCCCATCCCGATGATCACGTGGCTCGCGTGCACGGTCGTCGCGCCCCAGTACAGGCCCCACCACAGCGGCTCGTTCGCGTCGACCCAGTTCGGGTAGCTGTACCAGATGCCCGGCAGCTTGCCCTCGGAAATCTTCGGCAGGTACTCAAAGATGAACTTGATGGCAAGGAACGCCCCGCCGAACAGGAACGTCAGGAACAAGTTGACCTTCAGCCACCCCTGCCGCCCGAGCTGCGCGTCACGCACCGACGCGGCGGCCGTGAAGCTGCTCAGCAGCAGCACCACGGTGTTGATCAGCCCCCAGCGCCAGTCCAGCAAGCTACTGCCGTGGACGAACGCCTCAGGGTGCTTCATGCGCATGATCGCGTAGAAGACAAACAGCCCGGCAAACAGCAGAATTTCAGTGCTCAGCAGCAGCCACACGCCCATCTTCACCGCGTCAAACTCGTGCTCGCGGCTCTTGAAGTGGTGCGCTGGCTGGTAGCGGTCGTGGTACGTGCCACCACCGTCCGTGGGCGCGGCGCTGTTCGCTGGCTCAAGCTGATCGTGCGGCAGTGTCGTCATAGGTGCGCTCTTCTCAGGCCCTTACGCCCTGATCCAGTCGTCTCGATACCCGGTCGAAGCGGGCCCGGAGCGGTCTAGCCGCGGGCCCGTAGTTGTTCAATGCCCAGACTCGTTCACCACTTAAACCGGCTCACCACTTGAACCGGCTTACCACTTGGGGTGCTCGCCCGGCTTGGCCGGCTCGGGCATCGGGAACTCGCCGGGCTTGGTCTGCGGCGGGTAGACGTCGTCGAAGTCGTACGGGCCGTGCTTGGCGACCGGCTCGTGATGGAAGTTGTGCGTGATCGGCGGGCTGCCCGCGTCGGTCCACTCCATGCTTAGCCCGCCCCAAGGGTTGGGCGGGGCCTTGGGCCCGGCAACCAGCGAGTGGATGAAGTTGAACAGGTGCACCAGGAACCCCGCCAGCAGCACGAAGCTGCCGATGGTGCTGAGCTGGTGGTAGATCTGAAACTCGTCAACGTAGCTGGCGTACCGCCGGGGCATCCCGTGCGAACCCATGATGAACTGCGGGAAGAACGTGAGGTTGAAGCCCAGGAAGACCAGCCAGAAGCCCACCTTGCCCCACAGCTCGTTGTACATCTTCCCGAACATCTTGGGCCACCACATGTGGATCGCGCCCACGAACGCGACGATCGTCGAGCCCATCATCACGTAATGGAAGTGCGCGACCACGAAGTACGTGTCGTGCAGGTGCAGGTCCACGCTCAGGGCACCCAGGTAGATGCCAGTCAGCCCGCCGATAGAGAACAGGAACAGGAAGCCCAGCGCGTACAGCATCGGCGTCTTGAGGTCGATGCTCCCCTTGTACAGCGTCATGATCCAGTTGAAGACCTTGATCGCGCTGGGCAGCGCCACCAGGAACGTCAGCGCGCTGAAGATCGTCGCGCTCAGCTCGCCCTGGCTCGTAAACATGTGGTGGCCCCACACGATGAAGCTGATGCCCGCGATCGCCAGGCTGCTGAACGCCACCGCGCGGTACCCGAAAATCTTCTTGCGCGTGAACACCGCGATCAGCTCGCTCATCACCGCCATCCCGGGCAGGATCATCACGTATACCACCGGGTGGCTGTAGAACCAGAAGAAGTGCTGGAACAGCACCGGGTCGCCGCCCAGCCGCGGGTCGAAGATCCCGATGTGGAACAGACGCTCGAAGATCAGCAGCAGAAGCGTAATCCCGATCACCGGCGTCGCCAGCACCTGGATCAGGCTCGTCCCGTAGATGCCCCACACAAACAGCGGCATGTCAAACCACCCCATCCCCGGCGCACGCAGCTTGTGCACCGTCACGATGAAGTTCAAACCTGTCAAGATCGACGAGAACCCAAGGATGAACGCCCCCGCGATCATCGCCACCACCGTCCAGTGGCCCTCGTCCGTGCTCGTGCTATATGGCGTGTAGAACGTCCAGCCCGTCTCGACGCCGCCGCCAATCGCCGCCGCCAGCGCGAACATCGAGCCAAACAGGTAGATGTACCACGACGCCAGGTTCAGCTTCGGGAACGCCACGTCCTTCGCGCCCACCATCAGCGGCAGCAAAAAGTTCCCCAGGCTCGCCGGGATGCTCGGCACGATCACCAGGAACACCATGATCAGCCCGTGCAGCGTGAAAATCCGGTTGTACAGGTCGTTGGCGTCCGACAGCGACGGCTTGTCGTCAGGCAGCATCGCACTCAGCGCCAGACCCTCCAGCCGTGTATTGCCCGCCGCGTCCACCACCGTTCGCGTCGGCTCCCACAGCTCAACGCGAACACCCAGCGCCGCCACGCCGCCCAGAAAGAACATGAACAGGATCGCGAACAGATACATCACGCCGATCTTCTTGTGGTCGATCGTCGTCGCCCAGTCCACCACCGTCGCCAGCCACGTGGCCTTCGGCGCCAGGTAGGGCTCGTCGTGCCCTTGGTCGTGCGCACCGGCATCGGCGCCGCTGGCTTGCTCTGGATTCGTCCCGGGAAGGCTGCTCATGGTTCTGCTCCGTCACAAGAGGCCCAAGGGCCGGATCGACACGTGGTTCAATAGATGGTTAGACAGGTCGATTCAGGCTCAATCAGATCACTTCAGTCGTCGCTCGTCACTGGTCACTGGTCACTTACTTGCTCGGGAACGGCACCTTGTCCGCGTCGGTCGTCTTGCCCGACAGCTGCCGGATGTACGCGATCACGCCCAGGATTTCGTTGTCACTGAGCTGGCCCGCGAAGCTGGGCATCTGATTCGGATAGCCCTGATGCAGCCTTGCCGCCGGGTTCAGGATCGCCTCGCGCGTGTAGTTCTCGTCGTACATCACGCTCCCGCCCACGGCCATCGGCGTCATTTTGCCCCAGGCGTCCTTCCACGTGGGGCCAGTGTTCTTGCTGCCGTCGACGCTGTGGCACGTCGCACACTTGCGCGCATGCACGATCGCGCCGACCTCTGCGAAGTTCTTGCCCTTGTACAAGTCGCCCCAGGTCTCCAGCGCCTTGTCGAAGTTGCTTGGGGTCATCACCCGCATCACCGCCGCCATCTCGCTATGGCTGATCCCGCAGTACTCTGCGCAGAACACGTAGTGGTCGCGCCCGGGAATCTCGCCGGGTGTCACCGTCACCGCGCCCGCCTGGTCGTTGTTGCCAAGGTCGCCGCCCGCGTCCTGCGGCACGAACGTCAGGCTCGTGTACCGGTTCGGGAAGATGTCCATCTTGATCCGCATGTCAGGGATGTAGAACGAGTGCATCACGTCGCGTGACTTCATGATGAACTTCACCGGCGTCTTCTCGGGCACCGCGATCACAGGGAACAGATTGTTCCCACGCTTTCCTACCAGCGCGCCGTTCTCGCCCGGCGTACGCCGGTCGTCCATGTACACCTGCTGGCCGGATGACGCCCCGTTGCGGTACAGCGGCTCCCACGCCCACTTGTACGCCTCAAGGTTGATCACCTCGGCGTTGCCCTTGGCGATCTGGCCACGCATGTACCCCTTGAACCCCCAGAAGAACACCACCACCATAAACAGCAGCGGCACCACCACCCACGTCACCTCCAGCACCGTGTTGTGGTTCGGCGTCCGCACCGCCGCCATGTGCCCCGCACCACGCGCACGCCGGTACCTAAACGCCCACCAGAACATCGGCACCATCACGAAGATGAAGCTTCCGATGCACAGCCAGGTGATGAACATGAACAGCCCATCAACGTTCCAGTCGCCCAGCGCAAGGTCGCTGTTGCCGGGCTTGAGCAGGATGCCTTTGAGCCACTCGTTCATAGCTGAACCTCGCTTCGGCGTCCGCTCAGGACGCCGCTGATCACCCGCAGACCCCCAACGACCCGCTCCGCCACCGCCACTATCAAGCCACTTTCGCGCCCGTCAGCAGCGCCGTCATGACCCGCGCGGCCTTCCTTCGCCGCTCCACCAGCAGCATCGCACCGATAAGCCCGCCCACGCCCAGCACCAGCACCACCGAGCTGACCTGCATCAACCGGAACGCCTGCAGCGTGTAGCTGCCCGCGTGCGCGTCAAACGTAAAGCACATCTGCCAGAACGTGTCCAGAATGCCCCCGAGCTTGCCCTGCCCCGCGTCCAGCAGCGACAAACGCACGTCCTTGCTCGTGGTATCCAGCCCGCTCAGGTAGCGGCTGATCGTCCCGTCAGGCGTGATCGCAAAGTACACCGTCGCGTGTGAATACTCGTTGCTCGCCGGCAAGTACCGGTACGGGAACCCCAGCGCGTCGGCCAGCTCACGCGCCCGTGTCGGGTCCGCGCTGGTCAGCCACGCCCAACCCTTGCTCACCGAGGCCTCGGGCGACCGCCCGTAGCTCGTCAGGAACTCAAACTTCTTCCCCGCGGCCTGCTGAGCCGTCTCGCTCGGATCAAACGACACCACAATCACGTTGAACTCGCGCCCGATGTTCCAGTCTTCAATCTCACGCAGACGCTGCGTCAACCGCTGCAGCGTCAGCGGGCACTGCATCGGGCAGCGGAAGTAGACCATCGTCATCAGCACCGGCCGTCCGTCGATAAACCAATCACGCAGCGGCCGCTCGCGCCCCTCGGTGTCAGTGAACACCAGGTCCAGCGGGACCTTCTGCCCAAGACGCTGCTGCACAGTCATCCCATCAATCTGCGACGGCACCGTGTTGGCCACCGACTGCTGATCCAGCTCGATGGACTGCCCGCCACGCCCGATTTGCCCAAACGCCCCCGAGACCAGCGTCAGCAGCCCGGCCGCCACACCGGCAAACCCCCCGGCCCGGCGCGCTGCGTGACCGGCCCCGGTTACCCGGCGCTCACGCTCACACCCAACTTGGCCGCCCGCTTGAATGTCCATCATTCTTTGACCGTCCCAAGCCCTTTACCCGCCTGCACGCCGCCTCGACCGCCTTAAGGCCTACAGGAATCCGTGCTGTCAGGCAGTATAGTCGTCAGTTTTCAATCGTGACTGAAAACTTACCGGGGCTTCCCAGCATGCTTATTTCCGATCCGCGTACCGGGCCACCACCTTGTCCATCGCTTTGGTCATCGGGATCGTCACCAGCCCAACCTCCGCGTCGGCCCACGCGGGGGTCACGTTCATGAACTGGCCCTCGAGAACCGTCCGCCGGGCCTGAAGCTGCCCGGTATGCACGGCCTGGTTCTCGCCGCCGAACCTTTCGGGGTATTCCTCGCTGCTGATCTGCAGGTCATTGGCGTAGGCCAGGTAGTAGACCGCGATGACCGCGATGGTCACCACCACGCCGAACCACAGCAAGATGCCCAGGCCAAGCACGCGGAAGGCCGGGACCTCCTCGGTGTGGGCCGCCTGAGGCACGCCCTCGGTGGCGGCGTGCGTGTGCCAGGCGTCGGCGTGCTCTTGCCCCGCGTGAGTAGAGTCGTGAGTCGTTGCCATGGTGCTCTCCAACGGGTTGATCATCGACGCTCCGCCTCAACGCATCAGACGTAGTTCTTGTGGTTCAGCGCCTCAACCAGGCGGGGGTCTTTGGTCGCAATCAGCGGCGAGCGGCGGATCATGAAGATCAGCCCCGCCGTGAACAGCAGCACCGGGCCAAGCACGCCCGTGAAGTCGACCCAACCCAGCCCGACCTTGCCCGCCACCACCGGGTTGCCCGCGTCGTAGCTCATAAACGCCACCGGGCGGATCTGCCAGAACATGTCGCACAGGTGCATCACCAGCTGCCAGAACGCCAAAATCGCCAGCAGCGGCAGGCTCTTCTTGATCCCGCGGAACAGCAGCAGCAAGAACGGCAGCACAAAGTGCCCCAGGCACAGGAGCAGGAACAGGTGCTCCCACCCGTTCTCTTTGCGGACCAGGAACCACGCCGTCGCCTCGGGGATGTTCGCGTACCAGATCAGGAAGTACTGGCTAAACGAGATGTACGCCCAGAAGATCGTGAAGGCGATCAGCAGCTTGCCCAGGTCGTGGTTGTGCTCGCGCGTCACCACGCCACGCAACCGCCCGCTCATCCGCAGCACCGTGGTGATCAAGATGACCAGAGCCACGCCGCTGAGGATCGCGCCGGCAAAGAAGTAGACGCCGAACATGGTGCTGAACCAGTGGTAGTCCAAGGCCATGATCAGGTCGAAGGCCGCGAACGATGAGGTCAGCGCGAAGGCCAGCAGCCCGGGCTGGGCCCAGAACTGCGCCTTGTTGGTCAGCTGGACATCGCCCTCGCGGTCCTGGCGGGTGCTCATGCGGTACTGCCCGTAGGCCAGCAAAGTCCACATCACGCCGTAGAACACGATCCGCACGCCCAGGAAGCCCGGTGCCAGCCACCAGCGCTTGGCGTCCAGCAAGTAGCCGCCCTCATATGCCGGGTCGATCCACTTCCAGACCTGGGCCGCGAAGATCGCCTGCGGGATCAGCAGCAGCACCCCCAGCGGGATGAGCATCGCGACGTTCTCGGCTTGGCGCCTGATCGTCGCGCTCCACCCCGCGCGGACCGCACGCAAAATCATCGTCAGCCCAAGCCCGCCCACCGAGAACGTGATGATCGACATCACCCCGACGTGGTACGCGTACAGCGCGTGCTTGGCGGCCTTCGAGCCCGCCTCGTCAGCCCCGGCGGTCACCGCCGCCCCAAGCGTTGCGCCGATGCACAACAGCCCGAGCACGGCCAGCAGCAGCATCGGGCCCGTGGCCCAGTTCTTCGGCACCGTCACGTTCCGCTCGCTCAGGTCGATCGGACCGTGGTGGCTGGCAAACGATTGGCCCAGCGAGCTGGTGCTCGCGATGCCAGCAGAATCGGCTGGTAGAGCGGTCATTTCTCACCTCCGGCCGCGGGCGCAGCCCCAGGAGTCTTAGGTCGGTTCTGCTGTAAGCGCTGACGCTCGGCCTCGGGCAGATCCTGCAGGCTGCCGCGGCTGGCCTCCTGGATCGAGCGGATATACGCCACGATCTTCCACGCGTCCTCGGGCCGCACGCTGTAGCCGTACGCCGGCATCAACAGGGAGCCGTCAGGTGCCGCAACCCCGTTGCGGATCACATGGAAGATGTACCCGTCGCGGGACTTCTCCGCGTCCACCTTTAGGTCCCAGTACTTCGGGTCAAGGAAGTTGGGCAAGCCGTACGACCACTGCTTGCCGACTGTGCCCTTGCCCAACCCGTCGTACCCGTGGCACGAGGCGCAGTAGACGTTGAAGCGCTCCTGCCCGCGCTCTAGCGCCGCCTGGTCGAGTGTCACGCCAGCGGGGATCGTCGTCAGGAATGCGCCGTCGCCGCCCTTGCCCCTGAAGAACGCGTCGTCCTCCTTCAAATAGTGCTCGCGCCCCTTGGCCGCCGGATCGGGCAGCACGCCGAAGGCGACTGTCCCTTGCACCGGCGAGCGCATCGCGCGGCCGTCGGCAAAGAACGGCGTCTTGGTCTGCGGCTTGAACTTCGGAGAGTCGTCCATGTCGGGGATGAACTGCCGCGGACGCGACGAGCTGCGGTCGCCACGGCACCCGCCGCCGAACGCTGCCACGCTGGCGAGGACCAGCATCGCGATCGTGGTGTTTGCAATCTTCATGCTCATTGGCATCACTTGTGTCCTGTCCGTCCAGCCCAACCGCTTCGCTCGCCGCTCGACACTCGTCGCTCACCACTCGTCGCTCACCGCTCGCCACTCACCGCTCGACGTTCGACGCTCGTCACTCGTCGCTACTCCTCGACCAGCTCAACCCGCGTCGCCCCGGCCTTGAGCAGCATCTCGCGCGTCTCTTGTGGCACGAACTTCGGGTCACTCGCCTCGACCGCGATGATGAACCGATCGTCGCTGGTCCGCAGGAACCGTTCCTTTTTCAGCAGCGGGTGGTGCCACATAGGCAGGCGGTTGAAGATGAACATGCCCAGGATGCACGTAAAAGCCGTGAACAGCACGCCCAGCTCGAAGGTCACCGGCACGAGCACCTGCCACGAGTCCGGCGGCTTGCCCTGGTGCACGATCGGATACTCCACCGCGCGCACATAGTACTGGAAGCCAAAGCCCACGCACGCCATCGTCAGGCCCACGACCCCGACAATCAGCGGCAAGCGGTTCGCCTTCAAGCCCATCGCCTCCTCGATCCCGTGGATCGGGAACGGCGAGTACACGTCCCAGTCGCGCACGCCCGCGTCGCGGACTATCTCGGCGGCGTGGTAGAGGTCGCCGGGGTTGGCAAACTCGGCCATCACCCCGTGCACCGTCGCGCCCGCCTCGGTCTTGTAGATTCGCTTGCTGCTCACGCCGCACCTCCGGTTGTCGGCGAGCCGGGGCCCGCAGGGTCGTGCTTCACACCCGCCGCATGACCGCCACCGCCACCGCCACCGCCACCACCACCGCCACCACCACCACCATGATCGGGCCCGTGGTCTTGACCGTCACCATGCCCGTGCGCTTGACCGCCGCCGCGGTGCCCGTAGTAGTGCGGGTCAGCCTGCGGCATGACGGCCTTGATCTCGCTCATCGCGAACTGTGGCAGGAACCTCATAAACAGCAGGTAAAGCGTCAAGAACGTCCCGCACGAGCCGACGAACGTCAGGATGTCCACCGCCGTGGGGAAGAACATGTGCCACTCGCCCGGCAGGAAGGCCCGGTGCAGGCTGGTGACGATGATCACGAACCGCTCGAACCACATACCGACGGTCACAAACGCCGCGACGGTGAAGATGACCCCGATGTTCTGGCGGAGCTTCTTGAACCAGAAGACCTGCGGGGTCACCACGTTGCAGAAGATCATCGCCCAGTACGCCCACCAGTAGGGCGCGAAGCGGTGAGTTCCGAACCACTCGCTGGCGAACGGGGGCATGAGGCGGTTGTAGACAAAGACGTCGATCTCATACTTGTTGGCCGAGTACGCCGCGATGAAGAACTCCATGAAGTAGGCGAACCCGACCATCATGCCCGTGAGCAGGATGATCTTGGCCATGTTCTCAAGGTGGCGTCTGGTGATGAAGTCCTTCATCCCCGGGCACAGCTCGCGCGAGGGGATCAGCAGCAGCAGCACCATGGCGAACCCGCCAAAGATCGCGCCGGCCACGAAGTAGGGCGGGAAGATCGTTGTGTGCCAGCCCGGCAGGATGCTGGTGGCAAAGTCGAACGACACGATCGAGTGCACGCTGAGCACCAGCGGGGTGCTGACGCCCGCGAGCATCAGGTACGCCTTCTCGTAGTTCTGCCAGTGCCGGGCGCTGAAGCGCCAGCCCCCGCTCAGAAGCCCGTAGACCATCGCGCGAACCTGATCGACCTTGACGCCGACAATCGGCAGGCGCGGCGCGCGGTCCTTGTCGCCCAGCAGCCGCAGCGCGGCCCGGTCGCGCAGCGTCGCAAAGTCGGGGATCATGCCCATGTACCAGAACAGCGCCGAGACCGTCGCGTAGGTGCTGACGGCAAAGACGTCCCACAGCAGCGGGCTGGAGAAGTTGCTCCAGATCGCGTTGGAATTGGGGATCGGGAACAGCATCCACGACATCCACACCCGCCCGACGTGGATGCCCGGGAACGTGCCGGCGCAGATGACCGCGAAGATCGTCATCGCCTCGGCCGCCCGATTGATGCTCGTGCGCCACTTCTGCTTCAGCAGGCACAGGATCGCGCTGATGAGCGTCCCGGCGTGGCCGATGCCGATCCAGAACACGAAGTTGGTGATGTCCCACGCCCAGTCGATCTGGTTGTTCAGACCCCACACGCCAACGCCGGTGATGATCAGGTAGATGATCATGATCGGCATCAGGCCCGCGACCTGCGCCGCGCCAATGAACGCCGGCAGCCACCAGCGCCCCGGGCCCTTCTCGATGTACCCGCAGACCGTCTCGGTCACCGAGTGAAAGTCGCGCTCGCCGAGCACCAGCGGCGCGCGCTTGGTGTTGTCCTCGGTCAGCGTCCCGTCGCCGGTGCGGGGGTCAAGCGGCCGCGCAGAGGGACCCACGGGCTGCATCCCCGCCAGCTCGCGCGCGGTGGTCTCATCAGGACGGATGACGCTCATGCCTGCCCTCCAAGCACCGACAGCGACAGCCGGTAGCCGTCCTCGCCGTGCAGCTTGCTGCGATCAAAGAACGTGTGGCCCTTGCCCCCAGCCCCGCCCTTGCCTTCTTGCCCGCCCTTGAGCCCGTCTTCGCCCTCGTGCCCACCGCCGTGCTCGAACGGGTCGGCCACCTGCGCACGCAGCTTGGGGTTGGGGTTGTTGACGCGGGCCATGTACGTTGTCCGCGGGCGGACGTTGAGGTACCCAAGCAGCGCGTACGTGCGGTGGTGCTCGCGCGCCTCGTGCACCCGGCTGGTCTTGTCCAGGATGTCGCCGAAGGCAATCGCCCCGGTCGGGCACGCCTGCTGGCAGGCCGTCTGCACGTAGCCGTCGGGGATCGTCTCACCGTTCTTGCGCTCACCCTTGATCTTCAGCTCGATCTTGGCCTCGTTGGTCCGCTGGATGCAGTAGGTGCACTTCTCCATCACCCCGCGCGACCGCACCGTCACGTTCGGGTTCTTCTGCAGCCGCGCGATCTCGTCAAGCTTCTTGCGAAGCCGAGGCGGGATCAACGCCTGGTTCTCCGGCAGGTGCTCGCTGACGAACTCCGGCGTGTTCTCGCGGATCCCGTCCTCCAGCCCGCCGTTGAACTTCGTCACCCCGTACTCAAAGAAGTTGAACCGGCGCACCTTGTACGGGCAGTTGTTCGCGCAGTACCGCGTGCCGATGCACCGGTTGTAGATCATGTAGTTGTGGCCCTCGGGCCCGTGCACCGTCGCGTTCACCGGGCAGACCACCTCGCACGGCGCGTTCTCGCAGTGCACGCACGCCACCGGCTGGTACACCATCCCGTCAGGCTCGCTCGCGTCACCGGCACCAGTGAAGTACCGGTCCACGCGGATCCAGTGCATCTCGCGGCCCTTGTTCACCTCGATCTTGCCCACCACCGGGATGTTGTTCTCAGCCTGGCAGGCGATCGTGCACACGTTGCAACCAATGCAAGAGCTCAGGTCGATCGACATGCCCCACTGCGGGCCCACCGCGAACGCCGGCTTCCCGTCAAACCCGCCCTGCTTGCCCGCGCGACGCGGGTCATAAGGCGGGTGCGACGGCGTGAGGTTCACGTCGCCCTTGCTCGCGTTGTACGGGTTCTCGTACGCGCTGACCAGCGCCGGCATGTGCGTCATCTCGCTGCCTTCAAGACGCTCCGCAAGGCTCAGCTTCGCGCTGCGCCCGTACGCGTCCTTCAGGGTCTCAATCGGGCCGCCGCCGTGCTTGCGGTACGCCGCCAGGTCCATCTCACGCACGATCGCGCGGCCTTCCATCGTCCCGTGCAGCTGCGTGCTGCTGACCTCGTAACGGTCGCCCAGACGCTCGAGCCCCGCCGTGCCCGTAAAGCCGCCCAGCGGCTTGAACGCGAACGTGTCGAACCCAACGCCCGTGCCCACCAGGCCCGTCACCCGACGCCCAAGGCCCAGCGGCAGCACCACCACCCCGTCAGCGATCCCCGGCACAACCCACGCCGCGATCTTGAGGGTCGCGCCAACAGGCCCGCCCCCGGTGCCGACCACCGCGCTCTGCAACGTGAGCTCGATCAGCTCACCGCTGGGTTTCTTGGCCGTGTAGTCCTGAGCCGTGAGCCCCAGCTTCTTGGCCGTCCCGGGCGAGATCATCGCCGGGTTGTCCCACACCACCCGCGCCACCGCGTCGGGCAGCTCATTGAGCCACGCGTTGTTGGCCCAACGCCCGTCGTGCAGCGGCGTGGCCAAGAAGACCACCTCAAGCTCGCCGCCAAAGGGCGTCGCGGTCGTCACCATTTCGGCCGCACGCCCAAGGTTGAAGCTCGCCGCCGCGCCCGCGAGGTTGACCCCCGCCAGCACGCCGTCAAACAGCGCACGGCGCCAGGCCTTCTCAAAGTCCGGCGCCTTCACCGCCGCACGCCACGCGTTGCGGACGATCTCGTACCCGTCGGTCACCTTCTCGCCCGTGATGATCGCCAGCGTCTCAACCTCGCTCTTGCCGCCGTAGAGCGGCGCGATCATCGGCTGGATCGGTGCGACAGTGCCATCAAACGCCACCGTGTCGCCCCAGGCTTCTAGATACGTCGCCGCGTTCAGCCGCCACGTGCTCATTGAGCTGGTCTCGTCCAGGTCATTGCTGAGCGTGACCCGCGTGCCGACCTTGGCAAACCGCTCGGCAAACCCCGGCACGTTGAAGCACGGGTTCACGTTCAAACAGACGATCGTCTTGATCAGCCCTGCGTCCATCGCCTTAATCAGCTCGCCCAGGGCCTTGATCCCATCGCTGCCGGCATCGCCGAAGGCCGTGACGTAACGCACGCTCTTGCCCACGTTGCCCAGCGCCGCGTTGACCAGCATGCCCAGCGCGTGCGCCCAGGCCGGCTGGCCCGGGCCAACCAGCACCGCCGAGTTGCCCTTGGCCGCCAGCAGGTCCTCACACACGGCCTCAACCCACGCTGGCTCAAAGCCCGCCTCAGCCCCGCCAAGCTTGAACTTGTCCTTGACCGACGAGACGCCCTGCGCCAGCGGCCGGTCACTGGTCGAGAGCTTCTCAGCCACCGCCACCAGCAGCGCCGAGATCTGGCTCGGGCGCAGACGCAGGCGGTGGTCCGCCATCGCGCCGGTGCTGGTAAAGCCGCTCTCCGCGGCGTACAGGCGGTTCATCTCGTCGGCGGTCTTCATCACCGCGCGCCCCGCGGCAAACTGCCGTGCCGCCACCAGCGAGCCCGCCTCAAGGTTCAGCGCATCGCGGTCCAGCGAGAGGATCACGCGGGCCTTGGAAAGGTCCAGCACCTCGCGCGCGCCAGCGCCGCACGCCGCCGATAAAGCCGCGGCCTTCGCCGCATCCTCCAGCGCGTCGTACGCCACCCACTGCGCCTTGGGCCAGCGCTTCTTCACCGCGGCCTTCATTGCTTCACGCGCCGGCCCGCCGCCCTTGTCCATCAGCAGCGCCAGACCCGCGCCCCCGTCGGCGTCCAGACCGGCAAAGTGGCCCTTGCTCCACGCCGCGAAGTCGTCCCACGTTGCCTCGACGATCTTCTCTTTCTCCGCGCCAGCCGCAGAGCGGACTAGCTCGGGGCTCTTCAAACGGTCAGGGTCGTACAGGCTCAAAATCGACGCCTGGCTCCACAAAGAGCTCTTACCCTGGTTCACCGCGTGCAGCGGGTTGCCCTCAAGCTTCGTCGGGCGGCCCTCGTGCGTCTCGGCCAGCAGCCCCTCGGCCCCGCCCATCGGCAGCGGCATGCTTGTGGCGTAGAACAGTGGCTTGCCGGGGATCACGTCCTCAGGCACCCGCGCCGAGTACGGCAAGATGTTGTGCTCGGGCCGCCGGCATGCGGGCATCGTCGCCGCCCCGGCCAGCGCAAGCCCCGCGCCCATCAGCTTAAGGAAGCTGCGGCGCGTCTCGCCCCCGGCGTCCAGCTCGCTGGCGCCCGCGGGGAACTCACGCTCCATCCAGTCGCGGAACTCGCGCGAGTCCGCCGCGTCCTCAAGCCCGCGCCAGTACTTCCGCCCCGCCACCGCGCCCACCGCCTCAGCGCGCGTGCTCGCAGCGTCCAGCGCCCCCGGCGGCACTTCGTGCACGGGCTTGCCTTGCTTGTGGCTCGTCGGACATTGATCGTGGTTGCTCATGGGAAGATCCAAAGCACTTCAAGAGGTCTGCACCGCGCTGAACATCAAACGCCCCGCCAACACCCGCCAATGCCCGCCCGCACCCGACAACACTCGACACCAATCGATCAACTACTCGTAGCGGTCCGACTAGTAGTGGCACGCCCCGCAGTTTTCGGGGGCCGCGATCTGCCGCTCTTCGTAGTACTTCTTGCCCGCAACCTTCATCGCCGCCGGGTCGGCCATCTGCTGCTCGACCTCGAACAGCCGCGTGACCTGGTCCTTGGCCACCAGGGTTGGTTCGGGGTTGCGGTGGCAGTCAAGGCACCAGCTCATGCTCAGGCTCTCGTGCTGCCACACCACGGGCTGACGCCCGATGTTGCCGTGGCAACTGATGCACGAAACGCCCGCGTTCACGTGCGCATGGTGCGGAAAGTTCCGCACGTAGTCGGGCAGCTTGTGTACCCGCTTCCACTCGATGGGCATGTCGGTCTTGTACGCCGTGCGGACAAACTCGGTCTTCTCGCGGTGCGCGGGGCTGTCGACGTACTTTTGCAGCTTGTTCTCGCTGTGGCACCCGTAGCAGATCGACACGTGCGGGATGTTGGCCTCGGGCGAGACCTCGACGTACGTGTGGCAGTACTTGCAGTCCATCCCCAGCTTACCGACGTGGAGCTGGTGGTTGAACCCGCCGCCGGGCTGCTCGGGCATGTACCCGACTTCCCAGAACTTGGGCGTCGCAAAGTACCACACACCGCCCACCACGGTTGCGAGCGTTGTCACCGCGCCCCCGGCCAGCATGGTCGGGAGGCCGTTGGTCCACTTTGGGAAAATCGTCGACATGCGTCGCTACTCCAAGGAACAAGGACGAACCCGGGCGACCAAAACCAGACTCGAACCAGACCGCCTTCAACCCCGACCGATCCAAACCCAGACTGGTCCAAACCCCAACCGATCCAGACCCCAACCGATCCAAACCTTGACACGCTGGGCCCACTTGGCCCCCCTCGGGGCATTCTTGCCGGACTCGAACTTTCTTGCAGGGCCGCAATTCCTCGCGTGCCAGAATAGCACAGCCTCCCTACGCTTTGCAAGTAACCGAACGAATCCCCCAAGGTTTGGCCAAAACCTATCGAAACCCGAACAGATAGCAAGGCTTTTTACCTATGTCAACGATCCGGCCAATAAGTATCGAACCACAGGAAACGCCTTCCGCACAATTGCTTGGTGCGGGCCTGACCATTGGCTTTGCCGTCATGGTGGCAATGTGGGTGGTTTGGTTCTTGACGCACATGCCGGCGACGACGGGGATGTTTCCGCCGGTGGTTGCCGGGCCGGTCCTGCTGGCGGTGCTGGTCGTGGGCGTTTGGGCCGGCACGCGGCTGGTTCCCGGGGCGAGCCGACCAGCGGTGGGGGCCCTGGCGGGGCTGGTTGCGGGCCTGGTCAACCTGCTGGTCCTTTTCAGCTTCCTTACTGAGGGCACCGGCGTCGCGGCTGACCCCGCCGCCAAGGCCAAGGCGATGGAGGCGGGGGTCGCGGTCGCGCAGGTCAAGCCAGGCGCGGCTCTGATGGCCGGGGGCTGGCTGGTCGGGTGCACGTTGCTGGGGCTGCTGGCGGGGGTAGTTGCGCGAGCTGGCGGCGGGGGCGCGCGGGAGATGCCAAGCGCTCAGCGCTGGCTCTGCCGCTTTGCGTGCGTTGCGTGCGCGGCGATTGTCCCGCTGCTGGCTCTGGGCGGGCTTGTGACGACCAGCAAGTCGGGCTTTGCGGTGCCGGACTGGCCGGGGACGTACGGCGGGAACATGTTCCTCTATCCCCTCGAGCTCATGAACAACCCGCGGGTGTACCTCGAGCACACGCATCGGCTCTTTGGCAGCATGGTCGGGCTGACAACGCTGGTGCTGTGCGCCTTCTCTTTGCTGCGGGCCCCGACGCCCTGGCACAAGGTCGCGGCGGTCGTGCTCTTGGTGCTGGTCATCACCCAGGGCGTGCTCGGGGGGCTTTGGACGCAGGACAAGAAGATCTGGATGGTGCTGGTACACGGGACGCTCGGGCAGCTGTTCTTGGGTCTGACGGCGGCGTACGCCGCGAGCCTGAGCGATGCGTGGGCGCGCTGGCGCGATGACGCGTCGGCGGGAGCGCTCAAGCTGCCGCGCTGGGGCACGGTGGTGCTGGTGGGCTTCTTGCTGATCATGCTGTCGCTGGGCACGATGATCCGGCACATGAACCACACGCACGCGCTGTGGACGCACGTGGGGTTCTCGATTATTCCGGTGCTGACGGCGGTGCTCGTTGGCGCGCGGTTCATGAGCAAGAAGGCCGAGCCAACGCACGGGCGGAGCCTCTGGTGGGTGGGGCACGTGCCGATGATCGTGGTGGGCGTGCAGTTTGCGCTCGGGTGGGTAGCGCTGCTGGCGTACTTGGGTGATGACACGCGGAAGATCGCCGCCCCGGTGGCCGAGACGCTGACGGCGGCGCCGGACATTGACCCGGTCCGGCTGCTGGTCCGCACCGCGCACCAGGCCAACGGCGCGCTGCTGATGGCCAGCGCGTGGGTGATGATGGCGTGGGGCCTCGCCCGCGCTCGGCAGAAGCCCTAAGCCTGGGGCGCGAGCGAGCCCCGGCGCGCGGGTTTGTTCTAC
>Ga0105047_10007828_pt1 | contig 17949 bp, 15 predicted proteins | sample MAT04_FD_78384 | JGI IMG/M metagenome (GOLD analysis project Ga0105047, IMG submission 78384) | Freshwater microbial communities from Lake Fryxell liftoff mats and glacier meltwater in Antarctica - MAT-04 (megahit assembly) | ecosystem: Environmental > Aquatic > Freshwater > Ice > Liftoff...
CAGCGCCAATGATAGTAGGCATCTCGCCCGCGAAAGTAGGTCATCGCCAGACTCCCCTCTCAACGCCCCGCTTCGCGGGGCGTTTTACTTTGTACATGCCAACCGGTTTACCCACCTGTTGCTTTGCGTCTCAGTCTCTTGAGGCGTTTCGTTGGTAAACGTATAATTAGCATTCTTTTAATCAAGCGGGATGGGCGAGAGTCCGTCCCGCTTGTCACATCTGGACCAGGGGTTATCTTGTCTGCCTTCGTGCCTGCGATTTTGGTTTTAGCCGATGGTACGGTTTTCCGTGGTTATGGAATTGGCGCCGAGGGTATCGGCGTTGGCGAGGTGGTTTTCAACACCTCGATGACCGGCTATCAGGAAATTCTTACGGACCCTTCCTATTGTCGTCAGATCATTACCTTGACCTATCCGCATATCGGGAACGTCGGTACGAATATGGAGGATGTTGAATCCAGCCGGATTCATGCATCGGGTTTGATTATTCGTGACCTGCCGTTGGTTGCCAGCAATTTCCGCATGACTCAAACGCTTACTGACTATTTGAAGGTAAACAATGTAGTCGGGATTGCCGGAATTGATACTCGCAAGCTGACTCGGCATTTACGGGAAAAGGGTGCGCAGAACGGATGTATTGTGGTTGGTATTGATGAAGCCGAGGCATTGGAACGAGCGCAGGCTTGCCCGAGCATGGCTGGCATGGATCTGGCCAAGGTGGTGACCTGTGATACCTCTTATGAATGGCAGGAAGGCGAATGGAGGTTGGGTAAGGGATTTGTGCAACCAGGACCATCTCGATTCCACGTGGTCGTATATGATTTTGGTGTGAAGCGGAACATCCTGCGCATGCTTGCAGGTCGAAGCTGCAAAATCACCGTAGTTCCTGCGCAAACGCCGGCTCATGAAGTGCTGGCGATGAAACCGGATGGCGTATTCCTTTCAAATGGGCCGGGTGATCCTGAACCCTGTGATTACGCGATCAAAGCCATTCAATCTGTTCTGGATGCAGGTATTCCAACCTATGGCATCTGCTTGGGTCATCAACTTCTTGGCCTTGCATCTGGCGCGCGGACAGTAAAAATGAAGTTTGGCCACCATGGTGGCAATCATCCGGTGCAAGACCTGGACAACAAGCGTGTGATGATTACCAGCCAGAATCATGGTTTCGCAGTCGATTTGAATAGCCTGCCGCAGCATTTACGGGTTACTCATGTTTCATTATTTGATGGGTCGCTTCAGGGCATCGAACGCACTGATGTGCCGGCTTTCAGTTTTCAGGGGCATCCTGAAGCAAGCCCCGGGCCGCATGATGTCGCCTATTTATTTGATCGCTTCATCGATTTAATGCAAAAAAACAGCGCACGAAATGCCTAAGCGTAATGACATCAAAACCGTACTGATCATTGGTGCTGGCCCGATTGTTATCGGTCAGGCCTGTGAGTTCGATTATTCTGGCGCACAAGCCTGCAAGGCCCTGAAAGAAGAGGGTTACCGCGTCATTCTGGTGAACTCCAACCCGGCTACGATCATGACCGATCCGGAGATGGCCGATGCGACCTACATCGAACCGATCAACTGGCAGACGGTGGAACGTATCGTAGAGAAGGAACGGCCGGATGCGATCCTGCCGACCATGGGTGGGCAAACCGCACTCAACTGTGCACTCGATTTGGCCAAGTTCGGTGTGCTGGAAAAATATAATGTCGAGTTGATTGGTGCTTCAAGAGAGGCTATCGACAAGGCGGAGGACCGCGAAAAATTCAAGCAGGCGATGTCTCGGATCGGCTTGGCCAATCCCAGGTCATCGTTGGCTCACAGCCTGGAAGAGGCGGTTCAGATTCAGGCCGGTATTGGCTTCCCGACCATTATTCGCCCCTCGTTCACGATGGGCGGCAGTGGTGGCGGCATTGCCTACAACATGGAAGAGTTTCTGACCATTTGCGATGGGGGTCTGGAAGCCTCGCCGACGCGTGAATTGTTGATCGAAGAATCGCTGATTGGATGGAAAGAATTCGAGATGGAGGTGATTCGCGACAGTGCGGACAACTGCATCATCATTTGTTCCATTGAGAATCTGGACCCGATGGGCGTGCATACCGGTGATTCAATTACCGTGGCGCCGGCGCAGACGCTGACTGACCGCGAGTATCAACTGTTGCGCAATGCCTCGATTGCCGTGCTGCGCGAAATCGGCGTTGATACCGGCGGATCCAATGTGCAATTTGCCATCAACCCAGCGGATGGACGCATCGTTGTCATCGAGATGAATCCGCGCGTGTCGCGTTCCTCAGCCCTGGCTTCAAAAGCGACAGGTTTCCCGATTGCAAAAGTTGCCGCCAAACTGGCCATTGGTTACACGCTGGATGAACTCAAAAACGAAATTACCAATGGCGCTACGCCAACTTCGTTCGAGCCTTCGATCGACTATGTGGTGACCAAGGTTCCTCGTTTTGCCTTCGAGAAGTTTCCTCAGGCAAACGACCGGCTGACTACGCAAATGAAATCGGTTGGCGAAGTCATGGCGATCGGCAGAACCATGCAGGAATCCTTGCAGAAGGCACTGCGCGGCCTGGAAACGGGCGTCGATGGTCTTGATGAAAAATCGACTGATGAAGATGAAATCAAGGCGGAAATGGGCAATCCTGGCGCTGAAAGACTTTGGTTTGTTGCAGATGCTTTCCGCTTGGGCATGACTTTTGACGATATTCAACGCATCAGCAAGATTGACCCCTGGTTCCTTGCCCAGATCGGAGACCTGGTCGCTCAGGAGCAAGCACTGAAGGGTCGTGAACTGGCTTACCTCAGCCGTAATGACATTTACACGCTGAAGAGAAATGGTTTCTCTGATCGCCGTCTGGCCAAGCTGCTTGGCACTGATCAGCATGCAGTTCGTGCTCGGCGTTGGGAACTTGGGGTGCACCCGGTTTACAAGCGGGTAGACACCTGCGCGGCCGAATTTGCGACCTCGACGGCCTATCTGTATTCGACCTATGAAGAAGAGTGTGAGTCGCTTCCTTCTGATCGCAAGAAGATTATGGTGCTTGGTGGCGGGCCGAACCGGATCGGCCAGGGGATCGAGTTTGACTATTGCTGCGTGCATGCAGCGCTGGCGATGCGTGAGGATGGATATGAAACCATCATGGTCAATTGCAATCCGGAAACCGTTTCCACCGATTACGACACCTCGGATCGCCTCTATTTCGAGCCGCTGACCTTGGAAGATGTTTTGGAAGTGGTGCGCATCGAAAAGCCGGTTGGCGTCATCGTCCAGTACGGTGGACAGACGCCCTTGAAATTGGCGCGTGATCTGGAAGCAAATGGTGTCCCGATCATTGGTACAACCCCGGATGCCATTGACCGTGCGGAAGACCGTGAACGATTCCAGCAGATGATCAACGAACTCGGCTTGCTGCAACCGCCGAATCGGACCGCTCGCGCTGAAGATGAAGCGCTGCGCCTGGCTGCTGAAATCGGCTATCCGCTGGTCGTGCGTCCGTCCTATGTGCTGGGAGGCCGGGCGATGGAAATTGTGCGTGAAGAAGCCGACTTGCAACGCTATATGCGTGAAGCGGTGAAGGTTTCGAATGACTCTCCGGTCCTGCTTGATCGTTTCCTGAATGATGCGATCGAGGTCGATGTCGATGCATTGTGTGATGGCGATGCGGTTTTGCTGGGCGGCATCATGGAGCATATTGAGCAGGCCGGCGTGCACTCTGGCGACTCGGCGTGTTCTCTGCCGCCTTACAGTCTTTCGCTGGCGATTCAAGATGAATTACGCCTGCAGACGGTTGCGATGGCGAAAGCGCTTGGCGTTGTCGGGCTGATGAACATCCAGTTCGCCATCAAGGGACAGGGCGATGAAGCCCGGGTCTATGTCCTCGAAGTCAATCCGCGGGCATCGCGCACGGTGCCATTTGTTTCGAAGGCGACTGGCCGCCCGTTGGCCAAAATTGCGGCGCGCTGCATGGTCGGGCAATCTTTGGCATCGCAGGGTGCGACCAAGGAAATCATTCCGCCTTACTTCTCGGTCAAGGAAGCTGTTTTCCCGTTCCGTAAATTCCCCGGCGTTGACTCGCTGCTTGGTCCGGAAATGAAATCGACGGGTGAGGTGATGGGGGTCGGAGAAAGTTTTGGTGAGGCTTTCCTGAAATCTCAGTATGCCGCGAGCGTTAAATTGCCACGTCAAGGCAACATCTTTCTGTCTGTTCGCAATCCAGAGCATCCCCAGGTCGCCGAGATTGGCGTTCGATTGCATGGCCTCGGCTTCAAATTGTTCGCCACGCGGGGTACTGCCAAAGCGATCGAAGATGTCGGCGTGCCAGTAACCCGGGTCAACAAGGTGGCGGAAGGTCGGCCGCATATCGTCGATATGATCAAGAATAAAGATATCCAATTGATCATCAACGTCGTTGAAGACAAGCGCGCGGTGAAAGACTCCTTTGCGATCCGTGCCGCCGCACTTAGCCAGAACATTCCCTATTTCACGACGTTGGCAGGCGGCAAGGCCGCTTGTCTTGGCATGCAGGAACGACGGGAAATTACTGTCTATTCCCTGCAAGAGCTGCATACGCGTCTGCACTGATTCGAGGTAAATAAAATGACAAAAGTCCCCCTGACGGTCGTCGGCGCGGAGAAGCTGCGTAATGAATTGCAACGCCTGAAAAGCGTCGAGCGGCCGAGCGTGATCGCAGCAATTGCCGAAGCGCGTTCGCATGGCGACCTGTCGGAAAACGCCGAATATGACGCGGCGAAGGAAAAGCAGGGTTTTATCGAAGGCCGCATCAAAGATCTGGAAGGCAAGCTGGCTAATGCGCAGATCATCGATCCGGCGAACCTCGATGTCGAAGGTCGTGTCGTGTTTGCTGCGACGGTTGAATTGGTCGACGCTGAAACCGGGGAAAAAGTCCGTTATCAGATCGTTGGCGACGATGAGGCCGATATCAAGCAAGGCAAGATTTCCGTTGGTTCTCCGATTGCGCGCGCATTGATCGGCAAATACGCGGGTGATGTCGCCGATGTGCATGCGCCCGGCGGCTTGCGTCATTACGAGATCGTCGACGTCCACTACATCTGACGTGAGACGGCTACCTGATCTCCTGTCTGTCTGGGCGCTGACCTTATGGGTCGGCGGGCTCTGGGCAATCGGTTATCTGGCCGCGCCGATGTTGTTCTACAACTTGAGCGATCGCATGTTGGCCGGCATGCTGGCCGGCAAAATGTTCGCTGGTATCGCCTGGATCGGCATTGCATGCGGAATCTGGTTGTTACTGTTTCGCTTTGTCCGGTTTGGCGCCGGTACATTGAAACAAGCGTATTTCTGGATTGTCTTGCTGATGCTGTTGTTGACCCTGGCCGGGCATTTCGGCATTCAACCGATCATGGCACAACTCAAGGAAGCGGCTTTGCCGAAAGATGTCATGCAAAGCCTGTTCCGCGACCGTTTTGCAACCTGGCACGGCGTATCCAGCGTGGTCTACCTGATCCAAAGCCTGCTTGGGCTGGCCCTGGTCGCCAAACAGCATTCACGGTAGGCGAAGCTTCGGTTTCTTCGCCGGACGATAGATCAACAATAATTTTCCGATGTGCAGCACCGGGGCTGCGTTCAAGTTTTCACACAATTGCGCCAGATAAGCTTCACGCGCCTCGCGGTCATTACCCAGAACGCGTATCTTGATCAGTTCATGCGCGGCCAGTGCACATTCGGTTTCCTTGATGACGGCTTCACTCAGCCCTTGTGAGCCAATCATCACCACTGGTTTCAAATCGTGGGCCTGGGATTTGAGATATTTGCGCTGTTCTACGGTTAATTCGAGCATTCGGCTTCCTGTCAAAGGTGCAAAAAAAGGGAGCGATAGTAGTCCATGAGGTGTACTGAGTGAAACGGCAAGCTAAAAGTCGCGTCTGGCATCAACGCCACGTCAACGATTTCTATGTCAAACAATCGGTTGAGCAAGGTTATCGCTCGCGTTCGGCTTACAAGTTGATGGAGATCGATGATCGTGACCGGCTGTTGAAACCGGGTAGCGCGCTGGTCGATCTCGGCTGCGCGCCGGGCGGCTGGTGCCAGGTGGCGCTTGAGCGCATGAAAGGCCAGGGCCGCATCGTCGGAATCGACCTGCTTGAGATGGTCGGCCTGAATGGCGTCGAGTTCCTGCAAGGCGACTTCACCGAACAAGTCACCTTGAACGAGTTGGTGGAACGCTTGCAAGGCAACAAGGCTGATCTTGTATTGAGCGATATGTCCCCCAATATCACCGGAGTGATCATTTCGGATCAGGCGCGCATCTACTACCTTGCTGAATTGGCGCTGGAGTTTTCTGCAAACTGGTTGAAACCGGATGGCATTTTTCTGGTCAAGGTATTTCAGGGCGCGGGATTCGAGGATTACATGAAACAGATGCGCAGCGTTTTCAATGCTGTGATGGTGCGTAAACCGAAGGCATCGCGCGACAGTAGTCGTGAGGTGTATTTGCTGGGCCGGGGTCTGAAGCTGGACGACTCGATTGAACATGAGCCGGAATTCGACTAACTTCACCCTTCACTGCGGTAGTTGAGCCACAAAGGAGTCAAATTGAATAATCTTTTCAAAAATGTCGGTATCTGGCTGATTATTGCGCTGGTGCTGATGACGGTGTTCAACCAGTTCAACACGCGTCAAACCGTGCAGTCGCAGATCGACTATTCGACCTTCATCGAGCAGGTGCGGCAGGGCCAGGTCGCCAAGGTCACCATCGAGAACCACGTCCTGCGCGGCGTCGGCGTCGATGGTCGGCGCTTCACCACCTATGCGCCGTCGGATCCGTGGCTGGTGTCCGATCTGCTCAAGGCCGGCGTGCAGGTTGAGGCCAAGCCGGAAGAGCAACCATCGATGCTGATGAGCATTTTCGTATCGTGGTTCCCGATGTTGCTGCTGATCGGCGTCTGGGTATTTTTCATGCGCCAGATGCAGGGCGGCGGCAAGGGGGGGGCGTTCTCGTTCGGCAAGAGCAAGGCGCGTCTGCTTGATCAGGACAGCAATCTGGTCACCTTTGCTGATGTTGCCGGCTGTGATGAAGCCAAGGAAGAAGTCGGCGAACTGGTCGAATTCCTGCGTGATCCTTCGCGCTTCCAGAAATTGGGCGGCCGGATTCCGCGCGGCGTGCTGATGGTGGGTTCGCCGGGTACCGGCAAGACGCTGTTGGCCAAGTCGATTGCCGGCGAAGCGAAGGTTCCGTTCTTCTCGATTTCAGGTTCTGACTTTGTCGAAATGTTTGTCGGCGTCGGTGCGGCTCGGGTGCGCGACATGTTCGAACAGGCCAAGAAGCAATCGCCGTGCATCATCTTCATCGATGAAATCGACGCGGTCGGCCGTCAACGCGGTGCCGGCATGGGCGGCGGCAACGATGAACGCGAGCAGACCTTGAACCAGTTGCTGGTGGAAATGGATGGTTTTGAAGCGAACGTCGGCGTCATCGTCATCGCCGCCACCAACCGCCCGGACGTGCTCGACCCGGCGTTGTTGCGTCCTGGTCGTTTCGACCGCCAAGTGGTGGTGCCGTTGCCGGACATTCGCGGTCGTGAGCAGATTCTGTTGGTCCACATGCGCAAGGTGCCGATGTCGCAGGACGTCAAGGCCGACATCATCGCGCGCGGCACGCCCGGTTTTTCCGGCGCCGACCTGGCCAATCTGGTCAACGAGGCTGCGCTGTTCGCCGCCCGCTCCAACAAGCGCGTGGTCGATATGGAAGATTTCGAGCGTGCCAAGGACAAGATCATGATGGGTGCCGAACGCCGCTCGATGATCATGCCGGAAGAAGAGCGCAAGAACACCGCGTATCACGAATCCGGCCATGCCGTGGTCGCCAAGTTGATGCCGAAGACCGATCCCGTGCACAAAGTCACCATCATTCCGCGTGGACGCGCGTTGGGTGTCACCATGCAGTTGCCGATGGAAGATCGCTACAGCCAGGACCGCATACGTCTGATGTCGACCATTGCCGTGCTGTTTGGTGGTCGGATTGCCGAAGAGTTGTTCATGAACCAGATGACCACCGGCGCTTCCAACGACTTTCAGCGCGCTACTGATCTGGCGCGTCGGATGGTGACCCAGTGGGGCATGTCCGATGCGCTGGGACCAATGGTCTACGGTGAGGAGGAAGGTGAAATTTTCCTTGGTCGCTCGGTCACCACGCACAAGAGCGTGTCGGAAGAAACCATGCGCAAGGTGGATGAGGAAGTTCGCCGCATCATCGATCAGCAATATGCGCTGGCGCGCAAGACGCTGGAAGAGAATCGCGACAAGGTGGAGCGGATGACGCGTGCGCTTCTGGAATGGGAAACCATCGACTCCGTGCAGATCGACGCCATCATGGCCGGCGAAGAGCCGCATCCGCCGAAGCCGGTGACGCCGCCTGTCAGCAGCGCCAGCAATCTGCCGCCGAGTGCGCCGGCGCCTACCACCACCCCTGCGGAAGAGGCTTGATCCGCTGAATGTGGCATGCAAGATCAGGGGCGGCTTTAGCCGCCCCTGATCATTTCTGCAATGTGCCTGAGCGTGCCTGAGTGTCTATATTCCATGTCTTATTTTCAATGCGGGCGTTATTCCTTTCCTTTGTCGCAGCCCTTGGTAATGGGCATCGTCAACGTCACCCCGGACTCCTTTTCCGATGGCGGACATTATTTTTCGACTGAACGTGCGATTGAACACGGCCTGAAATTGAAGGCCGAGGGCGCCGACCTGCTCGACATCGGTGGCGAATCGACGCGTCCCGGCAGTGCGCCAGTCAGCGTCGAGGCGGAAATCGCCCGCGTGATCCCGGTGATTGAAGGCTTGCGCGGTGCCGATATCGCCCTCTCAGTCGACACCATGAAGCCCGAAGTGATGCGCGCCGCGCTGGCCGTTGGCGCCGACATGATCAACGATGTACAGGGTCTGGAGGCCGCGGGTGCTTTGGCTGCGGTGGCCGATTCCGATTGCGGCTTATGCGTCATGCACATGCGCGGCATGCCGGTGGATATGCAAAAAGATCCGGCTTATGGGGAAGTCGTTGCTGATGTCACCATTTATCTGCAACAGAGACTGGCTGCCGCGCAAACAGCAGGGATTGATCTCCAGCGCATCTTGATCGACCCAGGTTTCGGTTTTGGCAAGACGTTGGCGCACAACCTCGCATTATTCAAGAACCTTGCTCAATTGGCCGATATCGCGCCAGTCCTGGTTGGCGTGTCGCGCAAATCATTTCTCGGCAGCCTCACCGGACGCTCCACGCAAGATCGCCTTTTGCCCAGCGTCATCGCGGCATTGCTGGCCATACAGGGCGGGGCTTATGTGGTGCGGGTGCATGATGTGCGGGAAACGGTGGAAGCCATGCGGCTGTGCCAGGAATTAACAGATCATCAATTGGGAGTAAGACAATGAGCAGAAAGTATTTCGGCACCGATGGCGTGCGCGGCAAAGTTGGCGATGAGCCGATTACACCGGATTTCGCCATGCGACTTGGATACGCTGCCGGCAAGGTGCTGGTGGCGGCCGAGCATGATGCGTTGCACGGCGAACATCCCGCCGTACTGATCGGCAAGGACACGCGAATATCCGGCTATATGCTCGAATCGGCTTTGCAGGCCGGGTTGACGGCCGCCGGTGTCGATGTGCGGTTGACCGGGCCGATGCCCACCCCCGGTGTGGCGTATTTGACACGAGCACTGCGTTTGCAGGCCGGCGTGGTGATTTCCGCCTCACATAATCCGTATGAAGATAACGGCATCAAATTTTTCTCCGCGCGGGGCGCCAAGCTGCCGGACGAGGTCGAATTGGCGATCGAGGCTGCGCTCGATCAGCCGATGAAGACCGCTTCATCCAAGCAACTGGGTCGCGTCAAGCGAGTGGAAGCCGCTGCTGCGCGTTATATCGAATTCTGCAAGAGCACGTTCCCCACCGACATGGACCTGCGCGGCATGCGCATCGTCGTCGATTGCGCCAACGGCGCTGGCTATCACATCGCGCCGCATGTCTTTCACGAACTCGGCGCCGATGTCATCGCCATCGGCAACGAGCCGAACGGTTTCAATATCAACAAGGAATGCGGCGCCACCCATACCGACACCCTGTCGCGCGCGGTGCGCAAAAATCGCGCCGATGTCGGCATCGCGCTGGATGGCGATGGCGATCGGCTGATGATGAGCGATGCCAGCGGTGTAGTGATGGATGGCGACAAACTGATCTACGCCATCGCCCGTTATCGCAAGGAAAGCGGGCAACAGTTGGGCGGCGTGGTCGGCACCTTGATGACCAACTTGGGCGCTGAGCTGGCTTTGAAAGCGTTGGGCTGCGAATTCAAACGCGCCAATGTCGGCGACCGCTATGTGCTCGAGCTCATGCAGAAGAACGGCTGGCTGCTCGGTGGCGAGGCCTCAGGCCACATCCTTTGCCTGGACAAACACACCACTGGCGATGGCATCGTGTCCGCGCTGCAAGTGCTGGCGGCGTTGCGCGGCACCGGTCGTTCATTGGCTGAGTACACTCGCGATTGCCCCGCCTATCCGCAGATTCTGCTCAACGTGCGCGTCGCTCGAGGTTTCAAGACCGATGGTCATGCCGGCGTGGCGCAGGCGGTGGCGGAGGTCGAGGCTGAATTGGGCGATACCGGTCGGGTGGTGCTGCGTGCCTCCGGTACCGAGCCGCTGATTCGGGTCATGGTAGAAGGCCGCGATGAAGCGCAGGTGCGGCGCACCGCCGATCACATCGCCGATGCGGTGCGCCTGGCAGCAGAGGTGTAAGGGTTGAAAGAGTTGAAAGGAATGTGACGAGGATTTATTACAATCGTCACAAGCTTGTAATAATCAACAGATAAGCTGCGCTGGTCATTAACTGAAGACGCAACTGTCTGGAGATTGAATATGAATACCCAACGTACCCTGCTGAAAATGTCCACCCTGGCTGCCGCCATGTCGCTGAGTCTGTCCGCCCTGGCGGTCGATATCACCGGCGCTGGCGCGACCTTCCCCTACGCTGTCTACACCAAGTGGGCCGAAGCCTTCAAAGGTGCAACTGGTGATCAGGTCAACTACCAGGGCATCGGTTCTTCTGGTGGCATCAAGCAGATCAAGGCCAAGACGGTTGATTTTGGTGGGACCGATGCTCCCCTGAAGGAAGAGGAACTCGATGCGGCCAAGATGATTCAGGTTCCGACCGTGATGGGCGGTGTAACGATCGTGATGAACGTGCCCGGCATCGAATCCGGCAAGTTGAAACTGGATGGCTCGACAGCAGCCGATATTTTCCGTGGTGCGATCAAGAAGTGGAATGATCCCGCTATCGCCAAGCTGAACCCAGGCGTCAAGTTGCCTGATGTGGCCGTCACTGTGGCGCATCGCTCCGATGGTTCTGGTACCACCTTCGCCTTCTCCAACTACTTGGCCAAGCAGTCGATGGCATTCAGGCGCGATGTTGGCGCTGGCACCACTGTCAACTGGCCGGCCAATGGTGTCGGTGGCAAGGGAAACCCCGGTGTGGCCGCGAATGTGCAGAAGATCAGCGGCACCATCGGCTATGTCGATATCGCTGATGCGATGAAGAACAAGATGGACTTTGTCGCGTTGAAGAACAAGGCCGGCAACTACATCGTGCCAAATCAGGGGTCTGTCGCTGATGCCGCCGCCGGCGCCAACTTCAAGGTCAAGGGCATGGCCCCCGATCTGCTCGACCAAGGCCACAAGAATGCCTGGCCGATCACCAGTGCAACCTACATCCTGGCCTATGAAAAGGGTTCGGATGCTGCCAAGCAGAAAGGTGTCGTCGACTTCATCACCTGGTCGCTGAACAATGGCCAGAAGATGGCTGAAGAACTGGGCTTTGTGCCGCTTCCCGCCAATGTGGTGAAGATGGTTGAAGCCGAAATGAAGAACATCAAGTAAGACTTGTTTGAACCGTTCGGGCGCGGCGTTTTACCGCGCCCGAACTTTCTTCGGAAGCCTCTTTGTCTGACAAGGGGATTTCCGCAGAAAATTTAATCCGATCAGGAAATATCGCCATGAGCGAAGCGACAACCCAGATAGACCTGCATGCCCAGCAGGTCAAGAAATTCAAACTTCAGGACATGTTCTTCCATCAGGTTACCCTGGTGTTCGCTGCCATTGTGCTGGCGGCTTTGGTTGGTATTCTGATTTCGTTGGCGATCGAGGCGATGCCGGCGTTCCGGGAATTCGGCCCGGCATTCATCTGGACCAATGTCTGGAACGTGCCGGAAGACCAGTACGGCGCGTTGAGCGCAATCTATGGCACGGTGATGACTTCGATCATCGCGCTGGTCATCGCCGTGCCAGTCAGCTTCGGTATCGCCTTGTTTCTGACTGAAACCTGTCCGACCTGGTTGCGCCGGCCGCTCGGCACTGCGATCGAATTGCTCGCCGGCGTGCCTTCCATCATCTACGGTATCTGGGGCCTGTTTGTATTCGCGCCGCTGTTTGCCGAACATGTACAACCGCATATTCAGGCACTGGTGGGCGATACCCCGATTATCAGTGGTTGGTTCGCTGGCCCGCCTATCGGCATCGGCATCCTGACCGCCGGTATCGTGTTGGCGCTGATGGTGATTCCGTTTGTTGCCTCGGTCATGCGTGATGTGTTCGAGACCGTACCGCCGCAATTGAAAGAGTCGGCGTATGGCGTCGGTTGCACCACCTGGGAAGTGGTTACCAACGTTGTGCTGCCTTACACACGGGTTGGCGTCATCGGCGGCATCATGCTGGGCCTCGGTCGCGCCTTGGGTGAAACGATGGCGGTCACCTTCGTGATCGGCAATGCCAACCGGATTGTCGGCAGCCTGTTTTCGCCAGGCACCTCGATTGCCTCGACACTGGCCAACGAGTTCGGTGAAGCCGCTCCCGGCCTGCACATTTCGTCCTTGTTCGCGCTCGGTCTGGTGCTGTTCGTCATCACCTTTGTCGTGCTGGCCATTTCGCAATGGCTGATCAAGCGCGGCATCGCCAAACAAGGCAACTAGGAGCATCGTCATGCAGCTTTATTCTCGTCGTCTCCTGACCAATCAAGCCGGAATCGCGCTGTCGATGATCGCGATGGCCTTTGGCCTCGCCGCGTTGCTGTGGATTTTGTGGACGCTGTTCTACAACGGATTTTCCGCGCTGAGTTGGGACTTCTTCACCCAGGACACGCCCGCACCTGGTAGCGAAGGTGGCGGTCTTCGTAATGCGATTGTGGGCAGTCTGATGATCATCGGAGTCACGATGGTCGTGTCGACACCGATCGGCATCCTGGCGGGTATTTACCTGGCCGAATTCGGCGCCACTTCCAAATTCGCCGCCACCACTCGTTTCGTCACCGACATCATGTTGTCAGCGCCGTCCATCGTGGTCGGCCTGTTTGTCTATGCCCTGATGGTGGCGACGCTGGGTGGCTTCTCGGGTTGGGCTGGATCGGTGGCTCTCTCGTTGATCGCGATCCCGGTGGTGGTGCGAACCACCGAGAACATGCTGTTGCTGGTGCCCACCGCGTTGCGGGAAGCGGCTTTTGCCGTTGGAGCACCGCGCTGGCAGGTATCGTTGAAAATCACCTTGCGTGCGGTCCAGGCCGGTGTTGTCACCGGCATCCTGCTCGCCATCGCTCGCGTGATGGGTGAAACCGCGCCGTTGTTGTTCACTGCCCTGAACAACCAGTTCTTCAGCACCGATATGTCGCAACCGATGGGCAACTTGCCGGTGGTGATCTTCCAGTTCGCGATGAGTCCGTATGACAACTGGGTCAATCTGGCCTGGGGTGGCGCGCTGTTGATCGCCTTGCTTGTGCTTGGCATCAACATCATTGCGCGTGTCATGTTCCGTAACAAATCTTCCGCCTGACGTTCACGCTGACGTTCACGTTAACCCCCCCGGAGTTCAATATGTCCGCCCCCAATACCACTGCCGACGGCGATGCGATCCTGTCCATCCGAGATCTGAATTTCTATTACGGCAATTTTCGCGGTCTGACCAATGTTTCATTGGATATCGCCAAAAGCCGCGTCACCGCTTTCATTGGCCCGTCCGGTTGCGGCAAGTCGACCTTGCTGCGCACATTCAATCGCATGTATGACCTTTACCCAGGCCAGCGTGCTGAAGGCCAGATCAATTTTCATGGCAAGAACCTGCTCGACAAGAAACAGGATGTGAATCTGGTTCGCGCCAAGATCGGCATGGTGTTCCAGAAGCCGACGCCGTTCCCGATGACGATCTACGAAAACATTGCGTTTGGTGTTCGTCTTTACGAAAAGTTAAATCAATCGGAAATGAATGACCGCGTCGAATGGGCGCTGCGCAAGGGTGCCATTTGGGAAGAAACCAAGGACAAACTGCAACAGAGCGGGCTTTCACTGTCAGGCGGCCAGCAACAACGTCTTTGTATTGCCCGCACCATCGCGGTGAAGCCGGAAGTGGTGCTGCTGGACGAGCCGACCTCCGCGCTCGACCCGATCTCCACCGCCAAGATCGAAGAGCTGATCAACGAGCTGAAGAACGAATACACCATCGCCATCGTCACCCACAATATGCAACAGGCGGCGCGGATTTCCGACTTCACCGCCTTCATGTATCTGGGCGAACTGATCGAATTCGGCAATACCGACAAGCTGTTCGTGAAGCCGACGCAGAAGCAGACCGAGGATTACATCACCGGCCGATTCGGCTGAAATTTTCAAATCGGGAAACTCGCGCTTCAGCAAGGGAACGGAGTCGATGCCGCTGATGCGGTATCGACTCCGTTCCCTTTGTCATAAATCCTTCATCTTCTTGTTGCCCTGGCTTGGTATGCTGACGGTTTGAATGTAGAACGTCATTTGCCGGTCATGCCATCAATCTCCGAGTTGCAGCGCACGTTGAATGATCTGCGGGTGAAAGTGACCGCAGGTCAGCAAGCATTGCTCAAGACTTGGCAGCCAATCCTGACTGATTCAGGTTATGCGCAGGATGCAGCCAATCTGGCTGCCTATATCGCTCTGCGACGTGAAGATCTCCGCACTTTTCAGGAACATCTGTCGGAGCTTGGCTTGTCGTCGCTTGGCCGCTGTGAAGGTCACGTTATCGCGACGCTTGATGCGGTTGCACAAGCAATCGACGCGCTCAATGGAACGTGTCCGACTGGCGCCGCGTTATTGAATCCGATGCGGGCAAATCGCCAAGGCGACAAGCGGCTGAAGCAGAACACGCATCGCCTGCTCGGCAAGGAGCTGAAACATCGGCGTACCCGCATCATGGTGACTTTGCCGAGCGCAGCGGCGGGCGAGATGCGTTTCGTGCGCGACTTGATCGAACGTGGCATGGATATCGCACGCATCAACTGCGCGCATGACGATGCCGCTACCTGGCGTTCGATGATTGACAACGTGCGCAGCGCGACCAAGGTGAGCGGTCGCGCATGTCTGATTCACATGGATCTGGCGGGGCCGAAATTACGCACCGGCGAAATGGCTGCCAGCCCAGGCCGGCTTCGCCTGAAACCCAGGCGAGATGATCGCGGTGACGCGCGTGCACCAGCCTATTTTCTGTTCGATGCCAGCGGTGAGCCCGGCGGCCCAGGTTTGCGTGGCGCTACCGGCCTGGCCGGATATCCGCGCATGAGCGTGGACCTAAGTTGGTTTGCTCGCTTGCAGTTGGGTGATCAGGTTGAAGTCACGGACACGCGCGGCAAGAAACGCATCCTAAATGTGCTGGAACGCATGGGCGAAGCGCACCTTCTTGCCTGTACCGCCGATTCGGTCTGGTTGGAGCAGGGGTGTGTGTTGAAACATCTTTCCGGCGAAGGCCGGCATCGACAAACCCTGGTGGGTGAACTGGAAGCCAGCCCGGAAGTGCTTCTGGTGCATATTGACGATACGGTTTTGTTATCACGCGACGATGCGCCGGGCGAGGTCGGTGACGAGGCCGGCTATGCTGGGCGGATTCCCTGCGCACAACCCGAAGTGCTGGATAGCCTGTGCGTCGGCGAACGCGTGTTTATCGATGATGGCCAGATCGGTGCTGAAGTCGAACGCCTGGATGACAAGGGCGCCTGGCTCAGAATTACTCGCGCCCGGCCGGAGGGCGACAAGATTCGCCCGGGCAAGGGATTGAATTTTCCTGATAGTCAGCTGGTATTGCCGGCGCTGGGCGAAAAGGATTTGCTGGACCTGGATTTCGTCGCTCGCGAAGCCGACATGGTGGGCTATTCTTTTGTTCAGACTGCTGCGGATATGGATAGTCTGGCGGACGCACTGGACAAGCGGGGAGCTGGCAATCTGGGCCGTATCGCAAAAATTGAAACCCAGCGCGCGGTGGCCAATCTGCCGGAAATTGTTGTACACGGAGCCAGTCGCGGCCCGTTCGGATTGATGATTGCGCGGGGTGATCTGGCGGTAGAAATTGGCTGGTCGCGTCTGGCTGAAATTCAGGAAGAGATTCTGTGGCTTGCCGAGGCGGCCCACGTACCGGTGGTATGGGCGACCCAGGTTTTCGAGCAACTGATCAAGGAAAACCTTCCGTCACGGGCTGAAATGACCGATGCCGCCATGTCGGAACGCGCCGAATGCGTCATGCTGAACAAGGGTCCGTTCGTGCTGGACGCGATCGCCATGCTGGACGATATTGCTCGCCGTATGCGCGCGCACCAGCACAAAAAATCCGCCCGTTTGCGGGCATTACATTGGTAAGGAAGCAAAAATATGTCCAACGCCGTTAAAAATATTGCCAAATTCATCCGCAGAAACCCGGAAGACAAGGCTTCTTCAGACCTCAGAGATCTCTGTAACGCCTTGGAGGCCTCCGCTTCGTTTGACCTTGGCTGCCTGTATAACCTGGACAGAAAACCGTTCGAACTGGCGATTGATCTGCTGGAAGAATGGCGCTTCGACCGGCATGTGTTCGAGCGCCGTTTGCAGAAATATCTGGATGAGCCGGCGGATCCGTCAGAGGACGATTGAGCGGCCTGCAACCTCGCGCAGCACGCTTTCAAACCGCTCCAGGATGCGATCCCAGCCGTGCTCCTGCATGGAGCGGCCGGCTTGTTGGCCGAGGCGCTGTCGTTCAGCGGGGTTACGCGCCAGATCAACTGCCGCGTTGATAAATGCGGCGTCGTCGCCGGGGGTGATCGCCCTGCCGTTTTCACCTTCCCGAATCAATATCTCCGCCGCCGCGCGCCGGTAGGCAAGCACGCTCAAGCCGCTGGCCAGGGCTTCGGTGAGCACATTGCCCCAGGTTTCAGAAAGACTGCCGAACAGGAACAGATCGGCGCTGGCGTAGTGGGCGGCGAGGTCTGCACCGATTCGCGAGCCGGTAAAAATATGTTCTGGATGGGCGGCGCGCAAGTTGGCCAACGCCGGGCCATCGCCGACCCAGATCATGCGCGCGCGCGGTTGAAAGGCGGCAATGGCGCTGAACGCCTGCGTCACCAAGCCCAGATTTTTTTCCGGGGCGATGCGGCCCACATAGAGACAGGCCAATTCGTCATCGGCCAAACCCCAGTGTTTGCGTAATGCAACATCGCGCCGGCCTGGGTGGAATAGATGCGTATCGACGCCGCGCCCGACGGCTTGCACATTCGGGATGCCGCGCGCGTCCAGTTGCGCGGCCAGTTCCGGTGTGGGCACCAGGGTGGCATGGCAGCGCCGATGCAAGGCATCCAGCCAGCGCGTCACCCACGGCATCAGCCAGCCGACGCCATAGTGGTTGCTGTATTGCGCAAAGTGGGTGTGGTAACCGGAAGTCAACGGCAGCTTGCGCGCACGCGCGGCATGCACGGCGGACCAGCCGAGCGGGCCTTCGGTGACGACATGCACGAGATCGGGACGCTGCTGATCCATCAGCCTGCCCAGGCGCCAATAAGCCGGCAGGCCGAGTCGCATGCCGGGGTAATTGGGAATCGGCAGGCCGCGCACCGTCCAGGTGTCCGCCTCCGGCTGATCATTGGGCTGGCGCGGGCGCACCAGGCCGACCCAATGGCCGCGC
>Ga0105047_10007829_pt1 | contig 17947 bp, 14 predicted proteins | sample MAT04_FD_78384 | JGI IMG/M metagenome (GOLD analysis project Ga0105047, IMG submission 78384) | Freshwater microbial communities from Lake Fryxell liftoff mats and glacier meltwater in Antarctica - MAT-04 (megahit assembly) | ecosystem: Environmental > Aquatic > Freshwater > Ice > Liftoff...
AAAAATACCCATTAAAAACCTAGATGTTTTAAGAAAAAAAATGGACGCAATTGGTGATGAATACGAAGGGTTGGAAGCAATAGTTATAAAAGGAAATAATGTTTATTTGACTGTTGAAACTACAACAGAATCTGACAATTGCTATTTACTAAAAGGAATTTTAAATGATACAGCGGTTTTACTTAATGATAAAGATATTATGTTGCAACCAAAGCCTTTAACACCGGTAGGTAATCATGTTTACAATGCAGGTTTTGAAGCAATGGCTCTATCTAATAATTTACTATTTTCTTTTTTCGAGTTTAATTATTTCCCTACAATAAATAAAGTAAATATGATTCAGCTTAATTCGTTTAACCGAGTAAGTTTATCTGATTTTGCCATTAAACCACTACCTTTTAGATTAACAGATATTACATCTACCGGAAAAAATACATTTACAGCAATTAACTTTTTTTTTAAAGGTGCTGGTAAAGATGAAGTGTACAGAATGCCAATAAATGAAATAGAAAATAATGCTCTTATTAAAGATTCTTCGGGTTACCATAGTTATTGCAGACTCGTAAAAATTAAATATAAAAAAAGTTCATTTACCTGGGAGCCTTTATGGGATTTTCCGGTGGAGTATATGAGCCATAACTGGGAAGGAATTGCAGCATATAAAAATGGATATTTTATAATGAATGATAAATACACCAAGGTAAAGCCATACAGTTCTGTACTAATATATCTCCATCCAAAAAAATAGGATACTGCAATGACTGAGATTTTCAGTTTATTCGTTAATGTTGCGACACTGATAAAGTGAATAACTTTTTTTAAAATAATCAAACTAATGTTTGTTAGTTTAACTAATGAGTGTTAGTTTTACATCATTATGACAGTATTAGCACAAGATATATTTTCGCTTGCCCAACGGCAACCGTTTATGCAGGAAGACTTAGAGCTTCTGCACGAAGTAGATCGTAATGTACCCGGCTCAATACATTACTCTATAAAACGATACCGCAGACAGCCACAATGGTCTATAGATGACACTGGTATTTTAGAATATATGTACATAACCAATGATGAAGTTTCGAACAGTCTTCAATTGAAATTTTGTTTGAGTGGAAACGTATATTGTAATCAACAACAGAGTGAGTGCGATTCATGTAAAATGAATAATATTAAAACCTGTACAGATAAAGTGGAAAGTATTGATGTGTTGAGTTTTAGTTTTTCACCATCATACCTGCAGCAGTTTGCTAAATCTAATAAAAGTCCGCAAACGTTTAGTGAAAGCGTACTTGCTTTTACACATACCAATTCTTTCAGTAAAATACTTCCGCTTTGTGGTAAAACAAGAATGGCAATAGATGCACTTTTAAACCATACGTATGTAGATACACATGCAAACATTTTTGTGAATGCCCAAATGCAAATTTTACTTTTGTATAGTATGGATTGTATGCTTGGCGAAAAAGAAGAAGCAACATTTAGCTGCAAATTTCTTGCAAACGAAGCAGATAGGGACAAGATTTTAATGGCAAGAGAAATTTTACTGGAGCGTATAGGTGAACCTATTACGATTAAGGCGCTTAGCAGAAAAGTAGCTATTAATGAATGTTATTTAAAGAAGGGTTTTAAAGAGATTTTTGGAACGACTATTTTCGATTTCTATCAGAGTCAAAGAATGGAGCATGCAAAATATCTGTTGTATGAAAAAGGTTTAAGTGTAACCGAAGTTTCTCATTTGTTAGGCTATTCTTCTATATCACATTTTAGTACAGCCTTTAAAAAACAAACTGGCATAAAGCCTTGTGAATTATTGATGCATTAATGGAAATTAAATAAAGGTTTTAGTTGTTTTGTTTTAATTCCGCCTTAAATAGACGATGATAACAGCCTGAAAGTTTTTTTCGGGCTGTTTCATTTAGTGACAACAAGGGGATAGTTTATATTTAAAAATTCAAAAAACCTAATAACCTAATAATGTACCTTTGCCCACAATTTTAAAAAATATTTTGATGAGTGTGGGATACCAAACGTACGGCCAGTTAAACCTTCCGTCTATAAGCGAAGATGTATTGCAAAAATGGGAAGCTTTAGATGCATTTAAAAAAAGTATTGAACTGCGGGAAGGAAATACGCCCTTTGTATTTTATGAAGGTCCGCCAAGTGCTAACGGTATGCCTGGTATTCATCATGTTATTAGTCGAACATTAAAAGATTTGGTCTGCAGGTATAAAACCATGCAGGGATTTCAAGTAAAACGTAAGGGTGGTTGGGATACTCATGGCTTGCCTATTGAACTTGGTGTAGAAAAATTACTAGGGATTACAAAAGAAGATATTGGTAAAAAAATATCGGTAGAAGATTACAATAAAAAATGTCGTGAGGTGGTGATGCAGTACAAAGATAAATGGGACGACATCACTCAAAAAATGGGTTATTGGGTAGATCTTGATAACCCTTACGTGACCTTTGAAAACAATTACATAGAAACATTGTGGTGGTGCCTTAGCCAGTTGTATAAAAAAGGTTTCTTGTATGAAAGTGTGAGCATACAACCATATTCACCGGCTGCTGGTACCGGACTTAGCAGCCACGAGCTGAACCAGCCGGGTACATACAAAGATGTAAAGGATACGAGTGCAACGGTGATGTTTTGCCTCCCCAACCCCTCCACGGGAGGGGCTAATGATAACAACACCTTAGTAAAAAAGTTATTTCAATTATTAGAAACTTCCGAGATCCCCCTTTTGGGGGGCGGGGGGGCTGCCTTCTTCATGGCTTGGACTACAACACCATGGACACTCCCATCAAACCTTGGCTTAACCGTTGGGCCAAATATTGAGTATGTTTTGGTACAAACCTTTAATCCTTATACCCATTTACCTATTAATGTAATTCTTGCAAAAAATCTTGTGGGAAAATATTTTAAAGAAGAAGGGAAGAATGGAGATTTTGAAAGCTATTCAGCCGAAATAAAATTGATTCCATGGAAAATAATTGCTGATTTTAAAGGAAGCGAATTAGAAGGAATACAATATGAACAACTTCTTCCTTTTGAAGCAAATACAATAGAAAAAATACAAGAAATAACACCAAATGCAACACCGTTTCGTGTAATACTGGGCGATTTCGTAACCACAGAAGATGGTACGGGAATAGTACATACCTCGCCAGCTTTTGGTGCAGATGATTACCGTGTAGGTAAAAAAAATAATCTGGGCATTTTAACACTGGTTGATAAACAAGGAAAATTTGTTGATGGAGTTGGTGAATTCAGCAACCGATTCGTAAAAAATTATAAAGATGAAGCAGACTACATAGATGTGAACGTAGATATTTCTGTAAAACTTAAAAAGGAAAACAGGGCTTTTAAAGTGGAAAAGTACGATCACAGTTATCCGCATTGCTGGCGAACCGACAAACCAATTATTTATTACCCTTTAGATGCTTGGTTTATAAAAACAACTGCGGTAAAAGATAGAATGGTAGAGCTTAATAAAACCATTAACTGGAAACCGGCAAGCACCGGTACAGGCCGCTTTGGCAACTGGTTGGAAAATATGGTTGACTGGAATTTGAGCAGAAGCAGGTTTTGGGGAACCCCAATGCCAGTATGGAAAACAGAAGATGGCGAGGAAGAGATTTGCATTGGCAGTATAGCTGAGTTAAATAGCGAAATAAAGAAAGCTGCAGAAGTTTTAGGCGGTGAAACCAACAAACATTATTTACATGAAGGAATACTGGATTTACACAAACCTTATGTAGATGATATTGTATTAGTTTCAGCAACCGGCAAACTTATGAAAAGGGTGCCGGATTTAATTGATGTTTGGTTTGACAGCGGCGCAATGCCTTATGCACAATGGGGTTTGCCTGATGCAAGCTCCAACCAATTTGGTGAACTAAGTACTGAAAATTTTTGGAAGTATCATACAGAAGATAAAAACTCACCCTTATTTGGACAGCCAGAAGATGCAGCCTTCCCGGCAGATTTTATAGCAGAGGGTGTAGACCAAACCCGTGGCTGGTTTTATACTTTACATGCACTCGGCGCTTTGTTATTTGATAGTGTAGCATACAAAACCGTAGTTAGCAATGGCCTTGTTTTGGATAAGAATGGTGTAAAGATGAGCAAACGACTGGGCAATATTGTTGATCCTTTTAAAACAATAGAAAATTATGGAGCTGATGCAACACGTTGGTATTTAATTACCAATGCGTCTCCTTGGGACAGCCTTAAATTTGATGAAGAAGGCATAAAAGAAGTACAACGCAAATTTTTTGGTACACTGTATAACACCTACCAGTTTTTTGCCTTGTATGCAAATGTGGATGGTTTTACATTTAGCGAAGAATACATTCCGTTGCGCAAAAGGCCTGAAATAGACCAGTGGATATTATCATGTTTAAATAGCCTGATAAAAACAGTTACAGAAAATTTTGATGCTTATGAGCCCACACAAGCCGGTAGAGCAATGGAAGAATTTGTAGATACTTTATTAAGCAACTGGTATGTGCGCCTTTGTCGTCGCCGGTTTTGGAAGGGAGAATATGAGCACGATAAAATAGCTGCTTATCAAACATTATATGAATGTTTGGAAACCATCAGCAGGTTAATAGCTCCTGTTGCACCATTTTTTGCAGAATGGTTATATCAAAACTTAAATAAGGCGACAAATAGAATGGAGCATGAAAGTGTTCACCACAGTTTTTACCCAAAAACGGATGAGTCTGTTATCTACCCGGCTCTTGAAAAAAGAATGCTTCTTGCCCAAAATGCATCTTCTTTGGTACTTTCTCTTCGCAAAAAGGTAAATATAAAAGTGAGGCAGCCACTGCAAAAAATATTTATTCCTGCACAGGATAATGATATGGCAAGCAATATAAAACTTGTGGAAGATATTATTAAAACAGAAACTAATATTAAAGAAGTTGAAATTTTAAACGCTGATAATAATTTTATTAGGAAAAAAGCAAAGGCTAATTTTAAAACTTTGGGTAAACGCCTTGGAGCTAAAATGAAATGGGCGGCTGGTGAAATAGAAAAATTTGACAATGCTACTATTGAAAAAGTTCAGGAAGGTGAGTATTTACTTAATATGCATGCTGTAGCGCAGGATGGCTACGAAATATACATTAATGCAGAAGATATTGAAATAATTACTGACGAAATACCTGGATATGAAATTGCAACTAATGGAATTATAACGGTGGCTTTAGATATAGTGATAACGGAAAAATTGCAAAAAGAAGGAAATGCCCGCGAATTTGTAAACAGGGTTCAAAGTATTAGAAAAGATAATGGTTTTGAACTAACGGACAGAGTGGAACTGTGGGTGTCTGAAAATGAAGCCTTACAAGAATCATTAATTGAATTTAAAGACTATATTTGCACGGAAATTTTGGCAGATAATTTAGTTTTTGTCCTTGATTTACAAGAAGGCACAACAATTGAAGTAAACGATGCCACATTAAAAGTAAATGTTATAAAAAAATAGCAAGTATTTATGGCGACCAAAAAAGCACCTGTTAAACAAGTAGCAAAAAAAACTGCGCCGAAGGGTAAAACTGCATCTGCACCTCTAAAAAAAGCTGCTCCTGCAAAAAAAGTTGCTCCAGCAAAAAAAGCAATAAATGTAAAGAAGGTAGTTCCTGCAAAAAAAGAGGTGTCAGCAAAAAAGCCAGTACCTAAGCCAGTTGCAAAAAATACGGTCGCTAAGCCGACAAAATCCATAGCAAAAGTTGCTCCTAAAAAAGTAACGAAACCAATACCTAAATCAGTGGCAAAAGTGGCCACCAAAAAAATTGCTGTTGGTAAAGCATCTGTTGCATCTGCAAAGCCTGCAGCAAAAGTTACAGTTCAATCTATTAATAAGAGTATTGCAAAAACATTGGCTAAAAGTGCGGCTACTCAAAAACAAACAACTCAATTGACAAAAAAGATAGAAACAAAAAAGCCTATTGCTAAACCGGTAGTTGCAGAAAAAGCAGCACCTGCAAAAGCGGCTGCTAAAACGCCTGAAAAGGCAGTTACAAAAACACCCCCCGCAAAACCGGTTGTACAAAAGCCGGTAGTACTTCCAAAGATAAATACTAAAACATCGAGGAAGTACGAGCCAGATTTTACAAAGTCGGTTTTGGATAAAGCTCCGGTAGATCCTGGTGCACCAATAGTAATGTACAGCGATTCAGATTTGGCAGAATTTAAAGAGCTTATTCAACGTAAGTTAGGTTCTGCAAAAAAGGAACTCGCTTATTTACAGGGCCTCATTACACGTAAGGATGATATGGGCGGAGATGAAGGAGATGGTAGATACATGACCATGGAAGATGGTAGCTTAAGTATGGAAAGAGAACAGCTAAGCCAAATGGCCAGTCGCCAGATAACTTTTGTGGACCATTTAGAGAAAGCTTTGATCCGCATAGAAAATAAAACTTACGGCGTTTGCCGTGTTACAGGTAAATTAATAGATAAAGCCAGATTACGTGCTGTGCCACATGCTACACTTAGCATAGAAGCTAAAATGAGCGGCGGAAAATAATCTTTAAATGAATTTCTCCAAAAGCCATCTCTATAAAAAGGGATGGCTTTTGTGTTTTTACTTAGATTTAAAACTACTTCTCAGCTATTTTATTAAGAGCAAATTTTTTTATATAAACACAAAGTGAATAAATAAAAAAATATCACCGTCATTATTTTAGTTTATTGTTTTTTTTCATTTTACTTTTACGCCTTGTGAGGTCATTGTATTTCACTTTTAAAAAATTGTTGAGTAAAAATAATTTGCTTCCAGTATTGTTTAATTGAAATTATAATGTTGAAGGGCTGCGGGATGGAAGCGGAAAGCCCGGAACGAGGAACGAGTGAGGACTTGTAGCGTACAGCCCGAACAAATGCTGAATATTGGTAGCTGACAACAGCCCCAAAAAAATTGCACTTATAAATAAAAAGATATTATGGTTGACGTTATTTTAGGATTACAGTGGGGAGATGAAGGGAAAGGTAAAATTGTAGATTTTTTTGCTAAAGATTACGATGTTATTGCAAGGTTTCAAGGTGGGCCAAATGCAGGGCATACTTTATATGTAAACGATAAAAAAATAGTATTGCATCAAATACCAAGTGGTATTTTTCATGCAGATAAAATAAACCTGATAGGAAATGGAGTTGTGCTGGATGCTGTTACTTTAAAAAAGGAATGTGATGCAGTAGCCGCTTTTGGGGTAGACTATAAAAAAAACCTTTATATAAGTGAACGTACTCACCTTATACTACCTACCCACCGGGCGCTTGATAAGGCAAGTGAACAAAGCAAGGGTACCGAAAAAATAGGAAGTACTTTAAAAGGAATTGGTCCTACTTACATGGATAAAACCGGCCGAAATGGTTTGCGTGTTGGTGATTTGCTGGACAAGAGTTTTACTTCTCAATACATAAAGCTTAGATTGAAGCACCAGCGATTGTTGGATAATTTTAATTTTCAGGAAGATATATCTGAGTGGGAGGAAGAGTTTTTTGAAGCACTCGAATTTTTAAAAGAACTTAATATAGTAAACGGGGAGTATTTTTTAAATGAAAAAATAGCGGAAGGTAAAAGAGTGCTTGCAGAAGGTGCGCAGGGAAGTATGCTTGATGTGGATTTTGGCACATTCCCTTATGTAACGAGCAGCAGTACAATAACAGGGGGCGTTTGCTCAGGACTTGGTATTGCACCGCAAAAAATAAAGGAAGTTATTGGTATTACAAAAGCGTATTGCACAAGGGTTGGAAGCGGTCCTTTTCCTACAGAGTTGTTTGATGCTACCGGCGATTTTTTACGTAACACCGGTAATGAATTTGGCAGCACAACGGGTAGGCCAAGAAGGTGTGGATGGATTGATTTGGTAGCACTACAGTTTGCCTGTATGATAAACGGCGTTACACAAATAGTAATGACGAAGGCTGATATATTAGATGGACTTGAAGAACTAAATGTTTGCAACTCGTACAAAATAAATGGCGAAGCTGTAAGCCGAATACCTTTTCAAATGAATAAAATGGCAATAGAGGCTGCTTATAAAACTTTTAAAGGATGGAACACTGATATTACAAATGCAAAATCTTTTGCAGAAATGCCCGGAGAGATGGATACGTACATAAATTACTTGAATGAATTTTTAAAAGTGCCGGTAAAATACATCAGTAATGGCCCCGGAAGAGATCAATTAGTAGCGGTGTAAAAATATATTAAAAAAAACATCTAAAATATTTGGCTAATTAAAATTACAGTTGAAAATTTACATATCTAATTACGACAAATAATGGCAACAAAAAAAGATATCGAAAAGAAGGTAGGCAAAGTAACCACACCTAAAGAAAATACTAAACCCAAAGGGTCAAAAAAAAATGATGACGATGATGATGATTTGGATGAAGATTTTGATGATGTAAAACCTACAAAAGCAGTTAAGGGGAAATCTAAAAAAGTTGCTAGTGATGAGGATGACGAAGACGATGTTGAAATAGCTGATGACTGGGAAAAAGGAGAAGAGGAAGAAGACTGGGATAAAGATTTTGATGAATTTGATGTACCCGCATCAAAAACAAAAAAAGCACCCGGGAAAAAAGTAAAAGACGAAGACGACGATTTAAAATTGGACGAAGATTTTAAAGAATTTGATTTGTTTGATGACGATGACGATGATTTAGGTGGTGGCAAAGGTGGCCGGTTTAGAGATGATGATTATTAAAACTAAATGAATAAAGCAGACGAAAATTTTATAGATTTAAAAATGAAAATGTTGAACTGGGCTAACCAGTTCAACATTTTTTGTTTGTTGGATAATAATGGGTACAGTTTTGAACATCCCTCATTTGAATGCCTGCTGGCGGTGGGTTGTGAGCGCTCCTATACATTTACCGGTGAAAACGATTTTGCAACTTTGCAAAGTTTCTTCGATGAAAAACCTTCCTGGCTATTTGGGCATTTAGGATACAATGCTGCTAGCAATAGTTATGAAGAAAATACAAATACAAGAGTTGATTTTAAAAAAGGTTTTTTCTTTGAGCCCGAAATAATTATAAAACTGTCCGATAACAATATCGAAATTCTAAAAAGTAATGTAGCTGCCACAGATATTTTAGAAAATATTAAAAATTTTGACGGTAACAATATTGAAGAATCATCAGCATTAAAAATTATTCCCGTTTTTACAAGAGAGGAATATCTTCATAAAATTGCTGTTTTACAACAGTATATAAAAAGAGGAGATTGTTACGAAATAAACTTTTGTCAGCAGTTTGTTGCAGAAAATGCTTTGGTAAATGTGGTAAAAACGTACAAACAACTTACTGCTGTTTCACCTGCGCCGTTCGGTTCTTTTTATAAACTGCACAATAATTATTGCCTCTGTGCAAGCCCTGAAAGATTTTTGCAAAAAAAAGGCAATCAACTTATTTCTCAGCCAATAAAAGGCACCAGCAGGAGAGAGGCAGATGTGGAAAAAGATGAAGCCAACAAAAACTACCTCATAGAAAGCACCAAAGAAAAAAGTGAAAATGTAATGGTGGTAGATCTTGTACGAAACGATATGAGTATGGTTTGCGAAAAAGGATCTGTAAAAGTAAAAGAGCTTTTTGGTATATATAGTTTTCCACAGGTGCACCAAATGATAAGTACGATACAGGGAACGCTAGCTGCAGGCAAAACTTTTACAGATGCTATTAACGCATGTTTCCCCATGGGGTCTATGACGGGCGCACCAAAAAAAAGGGTGATGCAATTAATAGAAAAATATGAAGATGGTGAACGTGGATTATTTTCCGGGTCTATTGGTTATATAACGCCGGTAGGCGATTTCGATTTCAATGTAGTAATAAGAAGTATTTTTTACAACAAAGAAAAAAAGCGGCTTTCGTTTTTTGCCGGCAGCGGAATTACTTTTTATAGCAATGCAGAAGAAGAGTATGAAGAATGTATGATGAAGGCACAGGCAATTGTAAATATTTTATCAGAAAAAAATAATTCCTAAAATTTTTTTCCACCTTTGTATTTTGTTTTTGTACCGGCATCTCTTATCTCGTCCTGGCTTTTTCCCGTAGCATCGTTGGGACAACCATACTTTTCTTTTTTTCTAAAAATAGCACAGCTACATAATAATGACAGGGCTATTAGTGGAAGTATCATTTTTTTCATATAATAAAGGTATAGATATACTTTAATTTATAACGGATTTTGCCCATTGCTTATTGCCCACTGCTAACTTTTCTCATCTTTAAACCACCCACTGTACATAACATAATTATCGGCAATCCTGTTTATTTCACCACTTATCAATGCCTCACTTACCATCTTTACTTTTTTAGCAGGTACGCCAGCGTAAATGCATCCTTTTTCTACCACAGTATTTTCCAACACCACAGCACCTGCTGCAATAATACTGTTACTCCCCACTTTTACATTGTCCATAATAATTGCACCCATGCCTACCAAAACATTATCGTGCAGCGTGCAGCCATGTACAATAGCGTTGTGACCAATGCTCACATTATTGCCAATAATAGTTTTAGTTTTTTGGTAAGTGCAATGTATAACAGCACCATCCTGCACATTTACTTTATTGCCCATTTCAATGCTGTTTACATCGCCACGAATTACTGCGTTAAACCACACACTGCACTCTTTGCCCATCTTTACGTTTCCCACTATAGTTGCATTGGGCGCAATAAAACAATCAGTACCCATTTGTGGTGAAATACCATTTACCGGAAGTATAAATGCCATAGGAATAATTTAGTCAGTAAAAATAATAATAAAGATTTTGTAATTGCAATGTGTTTTAGGAGCATGAGCAAAACAACTTTTTCTATCATTAGTATCCGGCTATGCATTCCTATCTTTTTGCTCAAAGGCAGCAAAAAGGATATCCATTTCTATCCGGGCTATCATCAATATTTATTCTCTGATCAACTTTTATTGAACCGGATATTTACGAAACATTTAAATCATAACGCCTTACCTCGTTGGTCATTTCTAATAAATCTCCGAGAGGGAACTAGGGTGAGGTTACTTCGCAATTTTCTTCCTCTCCATTTTGGGGAGGTAATCACGGGGAGGCCTTAACTTTGCATCCATGACTAACCGACAACTATTTTTAAACCATGTAGGCCAAACTTCCGACGCACCACTTTGTTTAAATATTGTACAAGCAGAAGGATGTAAAATGTGGGATGCAAATGGAAAGGAATACATTGACCTCATAGCCGGAATAAGCGTATGCAATGTTGGTCACCGTCACCCAAAAGTTGTTGCAGCCATAAAAGAACAGGCAGATAAATATTTGCACATTATGGTGTACGGCGAGTTGGTAGAAAACCCGCAGGTAGAATATGCAACGCTGCTCACGCAGCATTTGCCATCTAATTTAAACAGTGTTTTTTATACAGCAAGCGGCAGCGAAGCCACGGAAGGCGCCATGAAACTTGCAAAGCGATTTACGAACCGTTCGCAAATTATTTCTTTTAAAAATTCTTATCACGGCAGTACGCAAGGTGCATTAAGTGTAATGGGTAGTGAGTATTGGCAACAGGCATTTCGTCCTTTGCTGCCAGATGTGTTGCAACTGCGCTATAATAATTTCGATGATTTGAAGAATATAACTGAACGAACCGCATGTGTTATTGCAGAAACAATTCAAGCAGAGGCAGGCATTTTAAAACCACAGCATGGATGGCTACATTCGCTAAGAAAAAGATGTAATTGTACAGGTACTCTTTTGATATTGGATGAAATACAATGCGGCTTTGGTCGCAATGGGACCCTGTGGGCTTTTGAACAGTTTAATGTGGTGCCCGATATTTTGTTGCTCGGCAAAGCTATAGGAGGCGGTATGCCATTGGGAGCATTTGTAGCAGATAAAAAAATAATGGACTCGTTTACGTACAATCCTGTACTGGGCCATATCAATACATTTGGTGGCCACCCGGTAAGTTGTGCTGCAGGCTTAGCTGCATTTAAAGTACTGACGGAAGAAAAATTGTATGAAAATGTTTTTACAAAAGAAAACTTATTTCGCTCACTTTTGCAACACCCTTCTATTAAAAATATAAGCAGTGCCGGATTAATGATGGCCATAGAATTTGATAGCTTTGAAACCAATAAAAAAATAATTGATACACTTATGGAGCAAGGAATTTTTACAGATTGGTTTTTATTTTGTGCACATGCATTTAGAATTTGCCCGCCTCTAAATATTAATGACGAAGAAATTAAATATGCATGTATTAAAATTATTGAAGTCTTAAATAATTTAAAATAAAAAGGTTTTTCGTTCTACCTATTTTCTACAATATTCCTTTGCTCCTTCCTTTTTTCCGTTTGTAAAACAACTGGGTAAAAAAATCCCATTTAAACGAAAGCAAATTATATTGCATTTTAAATGTACGCCTAACTAAAATTCGGGTTTATGATACAACTTCAAAATGTGTCCAAACAATACACATTAAGCAAGCAACAGCAAAAAGAATTGCAAACAAATGCATCTTCTGTTTATGCAGTAAACAAAGTAAGTTTTAACTGCACTCCGGGTAGGGTATACTCATTACTTGGTGCAAATGGTGCAGGTAAAACAACTACGTTGAGAATGATTGCTACCATTTTAAAACCTACCGAAGGCAATATAATGGTAGGCGGCGAAAATGTGATAGATCACCCCGAAAAAGTACGGCAAAAAATAGGCTTCTTAACAGGATCTACCAACTTATACGATAGGCTTACACCCGGCGAAATCGTACAGTATTTTGCAGATTTACATGGGATGGATAAAGTATTATTTGAGCAAAGAAAGGATATGCTTTTTACCCATCTCAACATTCATGAGTTTTCCAAAAAGAGGATAGCCCAATTATCTACAGGTATGAAACAAAAAGTTTCTATAGCACGTAGTATGATACATGACCCAAGTATCGTAATTTTTGATGAACCAACTTCCGGTTTAGATGTTATAACTGCCTATAGCATTATTGAACTTATTAAGCAATGCAAGGTAGAAGGGAAAACAATTATTTTTTCTTCGCATATTATGAGTGAGGTAGATTTATTGTGTGATGACTTAGCCATCATTTCTAAAGGCAACTTAATTTATGCAGATACAATGACAAATTTTAGAAGTCAATATATTCATCAATCATTAACAGAAGCTTTTATAGATATTGTAAAAGAAGGAGGGCGAAGGGTACCGGTATAGATATTTTAAAATTTTTCATTACCCGCAGCGACTTAAACTTTTTAACCTGAAACTTTCAACCAGAAACTTATTTAAATGAATACCATATTAACTGTTTTAAAAAAAGAACTGAAAGACACCTTAAGAGATAAGCGTACACTTATTTCTGCTATCATTATTCCAGCACTTATTATTCCTGTTTTATTAATTGGAGTTACAAAACTGCAATCTTCTTTAATGAAAAAAGAAGGAGATAAGCAACTGAAGATTGCATTAATTGGAAACACAGAAAATTTTAAAAAGCAAATGGAAGATCCCGGCTTTAAAATGTTTACCAATTATAAAATCGATGACGCAAAAAGTGCCGTGGCAAAAGATAGTTTGGATGCCATCTTAGAATTTCAACCGGATTTTTTTGCGAATGTTGATGAATTAAAATCAGGCAAAATGAATTTGTATTATAAGTCAACCAACTTAATGTTATATTCAAGGGTATCAGAAAAACTAGAAGCAATAAAGTCACAAATTTTAGAAGAGCGAATAAAGACATTAAATATTTCTAAAGAAACACTCACACCGTTTAATGTAAACAAAGTAGATATTTCTACAGCCAAAGAAGTGCTTGGTAAAACCATCGGTGGATTTTTACCTTACATTTTTATTATATTTTGTTTTACGGCGTGTATGTATCCGGCAATTGATTTAATAACTGGGGAAAAAGAAAAAGGTACCATGGAAACATTGCTTTCTTCCCCTGCATCCCGTTTTCAAATATTAATTGGTAAAATGCTTACCATTACTATTGTTGGTTTATCCGCAGCATTAATGACCATTGTAGGAATGGTTGTTGGATTAAAATTTTTACCTAATATACCTGCCGATTTTTTAGCCACCATCAATGATATGGTTAGTGCAAAGTTTATTATAATGCTTTTTGCTATGCTAATCCCTTTAAGCATATTTTTTGCAGGCATACTTTCCGCCACAGTAATTAGAGCAAAAAGTTTTAAAGAAGCACAAACAATGGTAACACCCATGATGTTTGTAATTATTATTCCTGCAATGCTTGCAATGATACCGGGCGTAATGTTAAACTGGCAAACAGCTTTCATTCCTATTTTAAATATAGCCTTAGCCACCAAAGAAATAATAGCGGGCACTATCAATATGGCCATGTATGCCGCTATTGTTTTATCGCTAATCGGATTTGCATTACTAGCAGCTTTTGTTAGCTACAGGCAATTCAGTAAAGAGAGCATGGTGTTGAAATAATCTTCTAAAATAAAGTGCTCATTTTTGTATTTTGTAAAAGAATTTTCTGTTACTTTGTATTTCAAAGTGCTTTTATGAATGAACAGCAACAATCTTTAGAAGATTTACAGCACATCAAAAAAATGATGGAGCGGAGCAGTAGATTTATTAGCCTAAGCGGACTAAGCGGTATTAGCGCTGGATTGTGTGCATTAGTGGGAGCTTGGGTAGCAAAGCCTTACGTATATGGTCAAAAAAATTTGGTAATAAATGATGAGGTTGCAATAATTCAGGCCATGGCAAATGATTACAGCATCATTTTAAATACTTATTTGTTTTGGATAGCGGCCGCAACTTTTACAGCAGCATTTATTAGTGCCTTTATTTTTACATATATAAAAAGCAAAAAAGAAGGCACTGCAATATGGGGCAATACCTCTAAGAGATTAATGATAAACATTAGTATCCCTGTATTGGTTGGTGGTTTGTTTCTTTTTAGAATGATACACTTTGGTACTTTTAGTTTGGTGGCACCCGGCTGCCTAATTTTCTATGGGCTCGGGCTGGTTAATGCAAGTAAATATACATTGGTTGAAATTCGTTACCTCGGTTATATACAAATATTATTGGGGTTGATCAATCTTTGGTTTGTGGGTTATGGTCTTTATTTTTGGGCAGCAGGTTTTGGGATCATGCATATTCTGTATGGTGCTTACATGTGGAATAAATACGAGAGAAATTAAAAAATGCTCAATCCAATTAACAATCTTAATAAACTATTTGATAGCCGTGTTCGGTTAGGCATTATGAGCGCCCTCATGGTAAACAACGATGTAAGTTTTAATAACCTGAAGGAATTACTTGAAATAACGGACGGTAACCTTGCAAGCCATTTAAAAGCATTGGAAGAAAACAATATTATTAACGTAGAAAAGGGTTTTATTGGCAGAAAAACAAACACTACTTATGCTGTTACAAAAAACGGAGAAAAAGAATTTAAACTTCATATTGCTGCACTGGAAAAAATGATTAAAGCAACAAAATAATTTTTTTGTAATTACACTTTGAAATACAAAGCACTTTCTATAATGAAAAATATAATGACCACTACAGGCTTAAGTGCAAGAATTTGGTTGCTTACTTCTATAACATTTGCTATTGGATTTATGAGTTATTGTTTGTTATTTGAGAATGAGGGAGAAGGGGTTCTTTTATTGTTGGCAGGGTTTTTCAGTTCGCTCATTGGGAGTTTTCCTGCACTGATAGCATTTTTTATTGTATTACCAATATTACAAACAGTAAAAATAAAATGGCAATTCAAATTAGCCTGGTTTATGATATTGGTTTTGTGCATTGATGTTTGTTATGGCGCAGTGCCTGCATTTTTAGGTTACAACTTTTTAGATAAATATAGACATGAAAAAGCCGGTTTTTTTGAGACATTGTTATTGTACACCGGTATATTATTTACCTGCACAGTCATGGCAATTTTATTCAGTCTCAATCGGGTGGCTTTTTATTTATCTGATGGTGCTGTAAATACCACTTCTTATTCAAAAATTATTCGACAACTTTTTTTTATAAAACAAAACCACAAACCAACTATTATGAACTACGAAACAATACCTTCAACTAAACCGCAGCATGGGATTACAACAAGTGCAAATAAAATTTTAGTAAAAGGATTAATAACCGGGGGGCTTATTTTATTGATGCTTATACCTACTCTTTTTATAAATAATTTAATAAGCGAAAGAGAAAGCCGCCAAAAGGAAGTTGTAAAAGAAGTAAGCAGTAAATGGGCTACCCCGCAAACATTATCTGCACCGTTTATTACACTGCCTTACACCGAAACTTTTACAAACAGCGAAGGAAAAATTGTACAATCAAAAACACAACTAATTGTATTGGCAGATAAGTTATTGGTAAATGGAAAAGTAATGCCAGAGGAGCGGCCACGATCTATTTACAAAGTGTTACTTTATAGAACTGCATTAAATTTTTCAGGGAGTTTCAAACCTTCTTGGCCTATAGACATTAATTCTGCTAATATTGATTTTGCCAACGCAAAACTTTGTTTTAGCCTTACCGATTTTAAAGGTATAGAGGAAGAAGTTATGGTTGAATTTAATAATCAAAAGTTAATGCTCGATCCTGGTTTGCCAGTAAATGATTTGGGCGATGTGGGCCTTTCTGTTCCAATAAATATTTCTGTAGAAACGATGAGTGTAGGAATAAAATTTAATATGGATGTAAAATTGAAAGGCAGTGAGCAGTTGCATTTTATACCTATGAGTGTGAATAGTAAATTTTCTGTTTCATCTGCATGGCCTAATCCCTCTTTTGATGGAAATAGTTTACCAACACAACGTACCGTTAACGATAGTGGGTTTAATGCTCAATGGAGTTTTAACAGGGCTAATTTAGCTTTTGGTACTGTTGTAAAAACCGGTGCTTTAAAAATAGGCACTACAGCATTTGGTGTAAGTCTTGTGCAGCCTGCTGACCAATACAACAAAACTACAAGAAGTGTAAAGTATGCCATATTGCTAATAGGGTTAACATTCGCTTTATTTTTTATTATTGAGCTGATGCAAAAGAATCCCTTGCACCCTGTACAATACGTTTTGGTTGGGCTGGCATTGGTAATTTTTTACACACTCCTATTAAGCATAAGCGAATATATTTTATTTGATTACGCTTATCTAATTGCAGCTACTGCAACTGTTGCACTTATTACATTGTATGCTAAAAGTCATTTTAATACATGGAAATCTGCAGCATTGTTTGGCTCATTGCTCAGTGCTTTATACGGCTTTATATTTATTTTGATAAGACTGGAAGATACAGCGCTGCTTGTTGGCAGCATAGGCTTGTTTATTATTCTTGCATTGGTAATGTATGGCAGCAGAAAAATAAACTGGTATGGTGGTAACGTGGTTGCAGCTGGAAAAAATTAATTTTTTGAAGTAGCTGTTCGGCTACTGCAATTTACTGATCCCATTAATTTTCAAATTATAACAATGTCAAGTTTAGCCTGTGGAAAGCGGGTTTGCCTCAGCACATCTTCTTCCACAAACATGGATTGGCACTATGAAAAAGCAAAGTATTATTTATTTGCGAAGAGATTCATTGTTTCATTTTTAAAGAATTATAATTTTTATAAAAAATATTACTCATGCATAAACTTATCATTAAAATACGATCGCAGTTGTTGGTTTTTCTTACACACCATATGGCTTTACCATTTTTAAAATATGTACGAAAGCCTTTACCATTTCCGCATACAATGAATACGCTTTCGCAAATGCAACAGGGTACATTGGGTAACGATCTTTATAATTTTCTCACTACTAAAAACCTAGCATTATTGCCCTATTATGCAAAGCATGATATTAAACATATACTGCTGGAATACGACACCACTGATGAAGGTGAAGTGTGTCTGCAATGTTTTATGCTGGGGAATAAGCATATTTCTTTTCCGGTAGCAGCT
>Ga0105047_10007831_pt1 | contig 17945 bp, 13 predicted proteins | sample MAT04_FD_78384 | JGI IMG/M metagenome (GOLD analysis project Ga0105047, IMG submission 78384) | Freshwater microbial communities from Lake Fryxell liftoff mats and glacier meltwater in Antarctica - MAT-04 (megahit assembly) | ecosystem: Environmental > Aquatic > Freshwater > Ice > Liftoff...
CTGACCCGACAATCCAGTTTTCTGGCCAAAGGCAGCACAGAAACAGAAGGGGTGCAAATTGATCTGTTGATTGACCGTCAGGATAATTGTATTTCACTGTGCGAGATAAAGTTTTACAACGATGTGCTGATGCTCTCTAAGGCGGATGCGGATGCGCTCCGCTCCAAAAAGGGCATCTTCCAACGAAGCACCGGTACCAAAAAGCACATTTTCATCACCTTGATTGCTACTTACGGCCTGACACCCAATAGCCATAGCGTAGGTTTGGTCGATCAAGTTTTGGATATGCATACTTTGTTTTGATCGCTGGGGGAGTACTCCAGGACAAAGACGGGTGTTTAAATCCGCCTGACCACAATCTTATGAATTCGCCGCCCATCCATCTGCGTCACTTCAAAATGCAGATCGTGCCAGTCGAATTGGTCGCCCTGTTTGGGCATAGCATTCAGGCGTGCAATCACAAAACCGGCCACCGTAGAAAAATCACTATCTGAAAATTCATCGTCCTCGATTTCAAATTCGCGTAAAAACTCAAAAAACGGGTATTGCCCGTCGGCCAGCCAGGTGTTTTCGTCCTGCTGCACGATTTTGTATTCATCCTGATCGCGTTCGCTCACATCGCCCACCAGCGCATCCAGAATATCATCCATTGTGATGATGCCCTGAATAGTGCCAAATTCGTCCACCACAATGCCGTAGTGAAAACGCCGGTGCCGGAAGTCGTCCAATAGTTTGTAAGCCGAAGAAGACCCCGGCGTGTAGATCGGCTCCTGCAGGCTGGTACGCAGATGAAAATCCGGCGTATCCATTTGCAAAAACAGGTCTTTGACCGACACTACCCCCAGAATCTCGTCCAGATCGCCATCCGCCACGGGATAAACATTATAAATCTCCGCCCCGATTTTCTGGCGAATCGCGGTGGGACTATCGTTCAAATCCAGCCAGACAATGTCGCTGCGATGCGTCATCAGGGAACTCACCTTGCGGTCGCCCAGCGCAAAAACGCGCTCCACAATATCCTGCTCAATTTCCTGGATTTCCCCGCTTTCGGTGCTGTCGGAGATCAGGCTTTTGATTTCAGCCTCGGTGACGATGCCCGCCGACCTGGTTTTGATGCCAAAAAGACTCAGCAACAGGTCGTTGCTTTTAGTCAGCAACCAGACGAATGGCCCCGTCACCCTGGACAAAAAATCCATCGGAATGGCCACCATGCTGGCAATCGTTTCGGGGAAAGTGAGGCCCACCCGTTTGGGAAATAACTCGCCCAGTACAATAGATAAATAAGTAGTCAGGATCAAAACAGAACCGAGCGCAACGTTCTCCGCGTAGGGAGCTAAAACCGGGAAGTTAGCCACCAGCAACTGCTGCACGGGCGTAGCCAAGCGCTCGCCGGAATAAATACCCACTACCAGACTGACCAGCGTAATGCCAATCTGCACAGTAGAAAGAAAGCGATTCGGAGATTCTGACAACAGCAATGCCTTTTTCGCGCCCTTGCTGCCACGTTTGGCCAAGGTCTCCAGTTTGAATTTGCGGGAGGAGACGAGCGCGATTTCCGACATGGAAAAGATGCCGTTAAGAAGAATTAAAAGAATCAGGAGGAGGATGACCATGAAAGAGGGGGGACAGCGTTTCTACATAGTAGCAAACTCGGTGTATTTCCGGTATTGGGGTGGGTGAAAACCGATAACAATATCATGACTGGGTATGCCGCGCCGCGCCAATTCTTCGGCGACCAACCACTCCGTGTTGTTTTCTAACAGCCAGATTTTTCCATCGTCGCTGACGTGGAAATGTACCAGAATGTCGTTCATGAATCGGTCATCAGCCCAACCGCTTACCATTAACTGATAGTGATGCTTTTCCCGGTCAGCAAGCACCATTTCTTTTGGGCTTTCATTATGCCAGTTTTCGGCTTCTCCTTGCAGAAAGGCTAAGATAACTTGCTCGTAATGTTTGATCTTTGATGCTACAGTTTCCATGACACGACCGTTTTTGTTTCGGGATCAAAGATAAGACAATGAATGTGTTGCCGCTGTAACACAGCTTCATAAAATGGTTGAAAAATCATTTTGTCCCAGGCAAATTTGGGTATCGCCAAAAAAATTACGCGATCCGGTTCTTGGATTTGATCAAATCAGACCCGATTTTTGACCTTTAAATTCACTTTATCGCTTCCACCATGTTCAAAATCAACGCTTCCGTCAAAGTAAAACCCGGTATTATAGACCCCGACCACGAACAGTTCGATCTGGGCGGCTGGCAGGGCAGAATTAGTAAAATCGGACAAATGGAAGGCGGAGAGTGCCTCGTCACCATTCTTTGGGACAGCGACACACTCCGTACTATGCCCAAAGCATTTGTTGAAGTAAGCGTCCGCAACGGCTATAGTTTCGATGAAATGACCCTTCTCGAAAGCGAGGTGGAAGCGGTAGTCGCCAGGGATAAGGTCAAGGACAGAGACGCAGCCATCGCAGCACTGGAACAAGCAACCAGTTGGTATGAGATGGGCGACCAAGAGGAGCGCATTCACGCGGTGGAAGCAACCTGTGAAAACGATTTCGATCTCCTGGATCACTGGTTAGAACATTTGGAAAACAAGGTGCAATTGCCGGTCAAAGCCCTGTACACGGGCGATTCCAGTCAAAACCTGCATCAAGGGGCGGAAATACTCATCAATGGCTTTGTAGATGCTGATGAACACTATGGCATCATTGGCTCGGCAAAATATCAAGGTCGGCGCATCCAAGTGCCGCTCTGCGATGTGGAAGTATTGGAAAGCAGTAAAAAAACCGAGGCCTTGGAGGACTATGGGGTTTGGTTTGTTAATCGGTAGAGTGTCTTGTCCTGAAAAGGCTTTACACCAACCCAAGTTGTAAAGTAAGTAGGCGGGCAAAATTAATCGAGGTTATTTTTGTCGTAACTGGCTGATTGTCATTACCTTTTGCCTTTTGCAATTTTGCTTATTTACTTAATGATCAGGAATTAAAAAAGCAAAATATCCCCTCACTCCACCTCCGCCCCCTTCCCCTCCATCAACTCCCGCCACCGAAACCGCGAATAATCCCCCAGCGCATCCGGCTCCTGAAAATGCCGCAGATAAAGCAAACTCGGCTTGCCCGGCACCGGGTCGCGCAGGATTTCGTAGTGGCCTTTGGCGTGCAGCAGCAGGGAACGTACCGTGCCGGGTGCTTGCGCGGGAACGGCATAATGCACCATCGCCTCATCGTTCAGATTGGGTTGGGAATAATACTGGTCATCGTCGCGGGCGAGCGCAGCGGCTACATCCTGACCCATCTGGTTGGGCGCGGAAGTGGGCAGCATCTTTTGCACGGTGACCGGCACGGGGGCGGAAAAATCCAGGGCCACCCAGTCTATTTCCCAGAACATAAAGCCCGATTCGAGCCGGATGCGCACCTCATCGCCGGGCACGGCCGACAAATCAAGCGCGAGTACGTCATTTTTCAGGGCCATCGGGCCAGCGAGGTGAAAGAAACCGGCTTGCTGCCATTGATCGGGGGCAGTCTCTATGGCGACCCGGAGCGGCACGTTTTGTTCGTCCATCCATTGGCGTATTTCTCCAGCACTTTTCTGCAAATACTGGTGGCGCACCTGCTGACTGTATTCTCCAAATTCATCCAAAAACAGCCCGTACATATAGTCCATCCAAAACGTGTTTTTGGCCCGAATCGCTAATTTCGCCGAGCGCGCACCCGCTGGCTTACGGAAGGTCAGGACGAGACCCTCATCGGCGCGCGGGCGGGTATTGGCGGCATCGCCATGCCAAAGCAGCGAATCCCGATCAGATAACTTTTCGAGTACGTCATGTCCTTCAAAATCAAGGGCTTGCCGGGGCGTTTGCGGTTTTTGTAAAGTCTGTAACTGCCCGTTTTTATCAAACAAAACCTCCGTGTTCGCCGGGTGATCCACCGCGAGGAGTTCCAGCAAATTGGTATGCTGAATTTCTTTGGCCTTATTGGCCAGCCGGATCTGGTAGTCGCCCTGGTTGGGCACCAGATCGGGCAGTGGCAGCCAGTCGTGCCGTTCGAGTTGCGGGTAAGTGCAGCCGGAGTACAGTTCCCCCTGGAAGTAAGTCCCGTCTGGGTTGTAGGCATACACAAAAGGACAGGAGCCTTTGGCCGCCAGCGCGATCAGGCTGATGAGCATCCCAATGCCAATGTAACCGAGGATGTTGAAAGCCAGCACTCTACCATAATTGACCTCGTGTACTTCGATTTTTTCCAATTGATCGAAGTCAATACGCGTGGTCAACGTATCGGGCAGGTCCAGCGCGTACTGGGGTTTGGCATACAGCAGCACCTCGTTTCGGCTGGCGCGCGCATCGCGGTTGTTACGCACCGTGCTGACCTGCATCGCCTCCGTCTCCGACATACGCACGATGAAGGCCGACATATATTTCTCACTGATATTATAATCGGTAATATACCAGACTTTCGACAGTGGATGCGCCACGTCAATCAGGTAAAAAGTCAGCCCGCGCGTATCTATTTTGGGCATCCGTGCTTTCGTCATCGGGTAGCGCTGATAATAAGTACAGCTCACTTGCCAAATCATGACGATCATCAAAAGCAGCCAAACGAGAGGGCATCGGTGGTATCGAAGGTATTGCATTTTAAGGAGTTATGAATGATAAAATGATGAATTGTGCCGAATACAGAACTTTATCACAATCGGAAACCTATGCCTATGGTCGGAATGGTCGTAGAATTACGCGAGTTTTCACTGTTGTAATTATTATAAGGGTCCAATGCGCTTGGCAAATTAGAGCGGCTATATTCGACACCCAGCGGTAGCGACCACTCGAATACTGCGCGCCCAATATTGTATTGCCCGCCCAGGCAAAACAGTACTTTGGTCGTAGTTACCTGGTAATTGTGAGGCAGACTGTTATTGTTATCTCTATTGTTGAAAAGCATTTTTCGGGTGCCAAACCGCAATTGCGGCCCATAGTACAAATGGCTGCGCCGCCCGGAAAGCCGCCCATGCAGGAAAAATTTGCTCACCAAACCAATTTCGTAGCTGCCTTTTCGCAAGGTGGTAATAGAATACAGGTCATCTGTCGCTGACAAATAACTCGTATATTGTACACCCAAATGCTGATAAGCATTGATGGCCCGCTCCGCCGAGAGGAAAAAAGTCTGGAAAGTATTCGTGCTTGCTTCGGCGGCCACCCCGCTCATGATAATCAAGGCAGGACGCGGCGCCAGGGCCGGGTCCGGCAGATCAATGGCTGCCTGCTGGGCAAAAACAAAAGTGCCAGTGCCACAGACAATCAAGAATAATACAATGCGTAAAAAGTTATAGGTCATGGTAGTATGATTTTTTTACACTCAAAAACCCAGGACAACGCTAGGCAATACCGTGAGATGAGCCCCGTTTTTAGGAGCGTGTTCCGTTAAGTGTGGCACACCTTCCTTTGATAGATAGTTGATCCTCCATGATCAAATTCAGGTGCGCTACACTTTTTTGAACACGCTCGTTTTTATGGGTATAATAACCATAAGGGGCTGTTTGGGCCGGTAAATATATTCATCCTACCCGATAGACTGCACGATGAGCCAAATAATTTAGGTCATTGTTGATAAAAAAGAATGTACTATTTTCACTAAAACGCAGTTCTTGCGTTTATTTTTGCAAATTTGCAAAAGCGAAATTATTCCATTTCGCCTCCTGTAATCTGGCCTCACCCACTCATGCAATACGGTACCCATCAATCACAACCCCCGCACGAAGACCCATCGCCCGCTCGCTGGAAGTTCCGCGAACTAAAGATATATGCTTCTACCGAATGGTTGGCTGATAACAAGAAAAAATATCGTCAGGTATTTGATCGTCACGAAACTACCTATATCTACGCCGAGTTATCTTTTCACAATAAGCACTTCGATATTGAAGATTGGGAAGTCAATGTGGAGCTGCGCTGCTACGCGGTAAAGAAGCAAAAGAAAGAAATCTGCGTGCTGCCTTTCCGGCGGAAAGTGAGCAAATATGATGCGGTTGGCTACATCCGCGAAGGCTGGGGCAACAAGCAGGAAGGCGTATTTTGGAAAAAAGGCTCCTACTATTGGGAGGCCTGGATCGAAGGAGAAAAGGTATCGAGCAAATATTTTTATATCGAAGATGCCACGCGGCCGCTCACCAAGACCGATAATCCGTATTGCCAGATCAGTACGCTGCGGATGTACGAAGGCCCCTACGACGACACACCGGAGTTTGAGCGCCAGTATATGCGTCGCTTCCACGGCGAGGAGACGCGCTACATCTACGCCGAAGTGACGCTCAAAAACCTGCTGCTCAGCAAGCAATGGCAGTGCGAACTTTTTATCAAATTTTACAATGATGCCCGCGAACTGAAAGGCCAGGTGGTGCGCCTGCACCGGGTGGAAAAGAGCGACGATGGCGTGAAGATCACCGCCGGTTGGGGGAGCAATGTGAAAGGTTCCTGGCGCAACGACCGCTATACCGCCGAGATCATTTTCATGGATCAATTGCTCGCGGTCATGCCTTTCGAGGTCGGTACCGCTTTCGAGGAAGGGATCAATGGCGTGTGGCTGCCCGACAAAGGCCAGCAGGTGTTCCTTACGCCGGAGGCGGAGGATATGGATACGTTTGAGGAAGTGCTGGTGAAACTGGATGCCCTCATTGGCCTGAGTGAGATCAAGGCCAAGGTGCGCGAACACGCCCAGTACATCCAGTTCCTGCAATTGCGCAAGGAAAAAGGCTTCGCCGAAAAAGAGGGTATTGACGTACACTCCATTTTCATTGGTAACCCGGGGACCGGCAAGACTACCGTGGCCAAAATGATGGGCCGCCTGTATAAAAAAATGGGTCTGCTCACCAAAGGCCACGTCCATGAAGTGGATCGCACGGACCTGGTGGGTGAATATATCGGCCAAACGGCACCGAAAGTGAAGGATGCCATCGAAATGGCGCGCGGCGGCGTACTGTTTATTGATGAGGCCTATTCCCTGGCCCGCTCCGCCGAAGACAGCAAGGATTTTGGCCGCGAAGTGATCGAGATTTTGGTGAAGGAACTCTCCAATGGCCCCGGCGACCTGGCCATCATCGTGGCGGGCTATCCGAAAGAAATGAAGACCTTCCTGGATTCCAATCCCGGCCTGCGCAGTCGCTTCAAAATGAGCTTTGAATTTGCGGACTACCTGCCGCAGGAACTCAGCCGGATCGCCGACTACGCGACCCGCGAAAAAGAGGTGATCCTGGCTTTGGAAGCCAAAAACCTGGTGGACGAACTCATCACCGATGCTTTCCGCTCGCGCGACCGCGCCTTTGGCAACGCCCGCTTTGTGCATGATTTGATTGATAAAGCCAAAATCCAGCTCGGCCTGCGCATGATGGCCAATCCCGATGTGCGCGGTCTGCCCTCCGAGGCACTGTCCGTTATCCTGCGCGAAGACGTAGAAAAAGTGAAGGTGACTTACAAACGCCCACTGCCCAATATTCCCGTGGATGAAGCACTGCTAATCAATGCTTTACACGAAATGGATAGTTTGGTAGGGATGCAAAACATCAAAAAAGACATCCGTGAACTGGTCAACCTCGTGCGTTTCAACCGCGAAACGGGCCGCGACGTGCTGGGCCGTTTCTTCCTGCACACAGTGTTTGTCGGCAATCCCGGCACGGGCAAAACCACAATGGCGCGTATCCTGACCAAAATATACAAGGCCCTCGGCGTACTCGAACGCGGCCACATGATCGAGACCGACCGCCAGGGTCTGGTGGCCGGTTACGTCGGCCAGACGGCCATGAAAACCAGCGAACGGGTGGAGGAAGCCATGGGCGGGGTGCTGTTCATTGACGAAGCGTATGCCCTCACTTCCAGCGGACGCGGTTCGCAGGGCGACTTTGGCGACGAGGCCATCCAGACGCTGCTGAAGCGGATGGAAGACCGGCGCGGTGAGTTTTACGTATTTGTGGCGGGCTACCCGGAGAACATGGATAACTTCCTGAAAGCCAATCCGGGGCTGGCCAGCCGCTTCGATAAGGTGCTGCGTTTTGAAGATTATGCGCCGGAAGAATTGCTGGAAATCGCGCTGCACATGTTCCAGCAGGAGCACTATCGCGTGGAAGAAGAAGCCCGCGAACATCTGGGCAAGTATTTGGCCTTCCTGCACCAGTTCCGCGACAAGTACTTCGGCAATGCCCGCCTGGTGCGCCAGGTAGTGATGGATACGATCAAAAATCAGAATCTGCGCATTGCGGTACTGAAACCCACCGAACCAGAGCCGATGCACACCATCACTTTGGACGACGTGGCGACCTTTACGTTTGAAAAAGATAAGTTGAATTTGTTTGTGCGGCGGGGTATTGGCTTTGGGAAGTAACTTTGCTTAAAAAAAATGGCCAGAGATAAATACCACGATTTGGTGAAAAGTGCCCTTATCGCTGAAGGATGGCGCATTACGGATGATCCTTTGGTTTAATATTGAAACTGCAAGCATTGTGGCATGGAAAAGATAAAACAGTATCGCATAATTTCAAAAAAACTAATCGCAGAATTAGGAAATCGCAAGAACCAGGCGAGTCATGGCTTGAAATATCAAGTTATTAACGACGATGGTATAGGGAATTACCTACTATTACGCAATGGCTGGAAAGGCTCGAGCCGGTTCTACGGCATCATTGTACATATTGAAGTAACAGATAAAGGCAAAGTTTGGCTGCATCAGGATAATACTGACTTGATTATTGCTGATATGCTGCTTGAGCGCGGTGTTTCAGAAAGCGACTTAGTGCTTGGCTTTCACCCGCCAGCTATGCGAGAGGAAACAGGGATGGCTCCTTTCTTGCCGCTGTTGGCGTCCTCGCCAACAGCAACGGCAGAGTGAGTGGTAAAGCCTGAACATCCATTCCACCGTTCTTGTAGGGCACAAAAGGCTGGGTATCGCGGCTAAAAGTAACATATTTCGACCTTTTTTAGAGTCGGCGCGAAAAGCGGCACCAAACTGCAACAAATTGGCCGCACGGCACCTTAAGTGGAAGCTCCTTTGCTGAATCCACCGCCCTATTTATGCGCAAACTCGTCATCGCCATCACCGGCTCCTCCGGTTCCATTTATGCCAAGGTATTACTGGACAAACTCGCCCAATCGCGCGACCAATGGACCGCCATTGGGGTAGTGCTTTCTGATAATGCCCGGCTGAACTGGGAGATCGAAATTGGTCCCGTAGATTTCAGCCAGTACCCATTTGATTTTTACCAAAAGAATGACTTTAATGCGCCATTTGCCTCAGGATCAGCGCGTTATGATACGATGATCGTCTGCCCCTGCTCGATGGGGATGCTGGCGCGTATTGCTACTGGCGTGAGCAACGACCTCATTACCCGGGCCGCCGATGTGGTCTTCAAAGAGCGTCGCCGCCTCCTGTTGGTCACCCGCGACACCCCGCTGAGCCTCATTCATATTAATAATATGAAGACTGTGACCGAAGCGGGCGGTATCATTTGCCCGGCCTGTCCATCTTTCTATTCCAAGCCGCAGACATTGGAAGAAATAGCGGCCACCGTAGTGGATCGGGTGCTTGATCTGGCTGGCCTGGAGCAGACCAGTTATCGCTGGGGCGAGACAGATTGACCCAAATTACCGGCAATTTTTTATTTGTTTGACCGCAGGATAAAATCGCCAGTATTGCTTACATTTGGGTGGTAGAACCTTTTATCCCGTTAAAATCACCTAATCCATCATGAAGCACACCCTACTACTTTTGGCCTTTATGGGCCAGGCACTTTCGGTATCTTTCGCGCAGTCCACCGTATATCCGCCATTTTCGTGGGTAAAAACCATCACTTTTGCCAATGCCAATTCCGGGGCAGAGGTGTTTGATTTTTGCGCCGACCCGGCTGGCAACTCCTATGTGTATGGTATTTTTGGAGGCTCGCTGCTTTTTGGTAACGGTATTTTACTGCAAACCCTGAACGCGGCAGAAGGTTATTTTATCGCCAAGTATGACCCCGATGGCAACCTGAGTTGGGCGCGGAAAATAGTGGCCTCCAACAACGGCATTATTTATCCGGAGGCCAATCCCGGAGGCATCAGTGCCGATGCCGATGGCAACGTGTATATTTCCGGTCAGGTCTCTACTGCGGCCCTCAATTTTAGTGGCGTCGTGCTGCAACGCAGTTGTACCGGCACCCCCCTGTGCAGCGATCTTTTTGTAGCCAAATATAATGCTGCCGGGGAGGTCGAATGGGTACGCCACGCATCAGGCAGCGCAGGCACTTTTCAAAAGGCGACCCGTTTGGTAGCGGGCACAGACGGGTCGGTGTTTCTGGCGGGCAACTATGAAGGCCAGCAGCTTAATTTCGATAATGCACTGTCTTACACTGGATTGAATAATGACGGTATGTATCTGGCCCGTTATAATGCGGATGGAACGGCCCTGCTCGCCACGTTTTTTGATAACGGCAACAGTTATGCCCTGGTAGAACACCTGGCCCTTACTCCGCAGAATGAGCCTCTTATCACTGGCTATTACGCCGACCAAGGGCTGCAATTTGGCAATAATGTTAGTTTGGATCTGTTCGGTGGCAATGCAGCGACCAATTATTTCCTCGTACGTTACAACGCCCAGGGCGAGGCGCAGCAAGCCTATAATTTGCACTCCGCCAATTATATGGACTTATTGGATGTGGCTGCCGACACGGCCGGACAGCCGTATATAATCGTAGATTTTGCCACCAGTATTGCCAGTGGTATCGAGCCGGTGGCGAGTACGCCTATTGCCGGAGATACCAGTGGCATCTTGTTACACCTCACCGATAGTACATTCCAGCCCGTGGTGGCCATCAATTATTCCGGGCCGACCTATCCATTGGCCAACGTTGCGGTGGATCAGTACAACCGTTTTTTCGCTTCGGGATATTTTGCCGATGCCACCCTGACCGTAGGCAATACGGTACTGACGAACGAAGGCTGCGACGATGCCTTGTTGCTGAGTGGCTCTAATAATACGCTGCCGATCAATTGGGTACGCTCGGCGGGCGGAGTCGGTTGCGAGGCTATTTTCAGTGCCTATGTCGGGCGGGCCCTCGCTACCGACCAGCCCGGTAATTTATACGCAGTCGGCTCTTTTGGGGAAATATTGCAGTTGGATGACTTCCTTAAAAGTGGGGATGGCTTATTTATCGCAAAATTGGCTACCGCTACGGTTGGCGCTCCTGAACCAACGGTTACTGAGCTTGATTTTCAGTTGATCCCCAACCCCAGTCCCGGCGATTTTTACATTACGACCGACGATTTGAGCGCACCGGCGCACCTGATGGTGTATGATGCACAGGGTGGGCTTCGCTACGAACGTTCCATCCGTCAAACCACCGATCAGGCGGTACATCTTGCGCTGCCCAGCGGTCTATATACCGTTATTTTGGTGGAAAAAAACAAAATTGGACGGCAAAAAATGTTGATAATCAACGCTTTCTAATTCGTCGCGCTGGCTGATCCGTTTGTATCACCGACTTTCACCCCTTTAAAACTGCCCGCCGTAAAGTTGCCCTGCAAATTGATAATTTGCATGGTTTCCTGCGGCAATCCGCTGGCAAAGGGATTTTGTGGATTGCCAAAAGTAATAGAAGCCGGAAAAAACCGCCAGGATGTACTATTGGGCAGGGTTGGATAAATGCCCAGAATAAGTTTGCGGCCTTCGACAATATCGAGTGGCGTCACAGAATTGTTGCGGTTTATATCACTGGCAATGATTTTCCAGGGAGAATTTAAAGTTTCCAGGCTCAGAATATGGTTGGCAATGAGCACCAAATCCACCGTGGTCACCCCGTTCAGATCGTTGGTGTCGCGTACGGGGGTGAGGACATAAGTGCCTCCGGCGGGTACATTCGGGAAATTATATTGCCCCTGGGCATTGGTATATATAAAACCACTGGTGCCGCCGCTGATGAAAATCTTGCAATTGGGGATGGGCGCACCCGTGTAAGACGACACCGTACCACTCACACTATAGGCCACGGGGATGGGCTGAAAGTAGCCATTTTGGTTGGTGGCACCCGTATTGGCCGGGTCGAGCCAATCGCGCAGCCGGTCTGCTGCTGTACTGCCGTCCTGCCAGGAATTGTTGAATCGCCCGAAATAAGTACTCAGAATAATACATGGATTCATGAAATTCCAGTTCCCACCGTGCAACTGACCAATAATGCGCTTATTGGTATCAAAAAGCGGGCAGCCCGAAGAGCCGGGTTGAAAAATACCCAGGTCGGGGAGCACCCTCCAGTGCGTATTGGGTGGGGTAATGCCAAATTGTGCCGACCAGTTAATGGTCTGTGGATGCACTATAGCGGCATTGGTATCCTGCGAAATCTTTTTAATATCGCCGGAAGGATGGTGAATGAAGGTGGTGCGCGACAAATTACTAAACGTATCGCGGCTCCAGCCATTAAAATATAAGCCGTAATTAGCGGGTAAAGCAAGGAATTTCAGCAGCATAAAGTCTGTTTCCTGGCGATAGGCAATGCGCTCGCAGCCCAGGACTGATTTGGGCTGGGGTTCTAAAATAGGATTGGAGCAGCCGACTGCTTCATAGTCGAAATCAAAACGCCACATATCGAAATCCGGGTTGTTGCCGATTCGCTGGCAATGGTACGCGGTCAGGAAGTAAGGCTCTGGCGTACCTGCCGTGTTGGCAATCAGCGAACCCGTACACCAGCCGGTACCATTGGAAAAGACCATCATAATGCGCCCCACTCCCTTTTTTTCCGTTTGGTAATTGGCACCCAATGGGCAATTTACGTTGATATTACACGGTTGCGACTCGTTAAAATCATCCGGGGTATCGCCATTTTTTAAAGCCTGCCGGTCGTAAGCATAGTCCACCCGATGCAGATGGATCTGGCCGGTTTCTCTGGCTCCGGCTGGTACACGATACTCGAGGAGTGCCAACTCACCGGGCAGTACGCCAATCAGAAATTTGCCGGAAGGCGTAGTGCTTTGCAGTGTATAGGCACCAAAGACCTGCTGACCATCGGGCGAACTGGCAAAAAACTGCGCCCCGGGCACTGGGCGAAATTCATCAAACAGCAGCACGAGCCCCAGCGCGCCGGGCGACTGCACAGCGCACTGCCACACGCGGTCGCCATTGGGCAATGTGGTCCACAGGCCAGCATTGTGCAGGGAAATATCGGCGGGAATTGGGGCGGCAAAGCGGTTCTGACCCGGATTCTGGTCGTCGTCGGTCCAGGCTTGCCCGACGTTCAGCGCAGGTAAAACCACTGGAGCAGGCATCTTACCAGTTAAAAAAACGGCCGTTTCGGGAGAAAAACTTGGCGGAAGGCCGCCTTCGCTGACTTGTGCAGCAGCACTGCCGGCCAGCCCAAGGGCGAGCAGCAAAAATCGGTTTCGCATGACTACGGGATGGTTAGGTTGTAAAAATCGGGAGATGGGATTAAAAAAAAGCAATAACTAAAAACAGGCCAAAAATAACCCAAAGGGGAAAATTACTCAAAAAAAGGAAGGTTCAGCACGGTTTTCATGCTGAACCTTCCCTTTAAAACATAACCCATAAAAGGAGCGTGTTCATTTAAGTGTGGCACACCTTTGATCAATAGTTGATCCTTCATGATCAAATTTAGGTGGGCCACACTTTTTTGAACACTCTCCATCAAATGCACCGTCAAAACGGACTCGAAATATCCGGGTTATTCACAAATTCCGGGTCGCTCAGGGTGTGCAGAAAAGCGACAATGGCTGATTTCTGATAAGGGGTGAGGCCGGAATAACGGATCGGGTTGGTGCCCGGAACAGGGTAGCCAATCTGCCGGATAAAGGGATCCTCGTTGGATACCCCAAATCCATTGTGGCTATAGTGGTCAAGTACCTGCTCCAGGGTCTGGAAGCGGCCATCGTGCATATAAGGCGCGCTGAGCGCGATATTGCGCAGGCCGGGTGAGCGGAATTTACCATTGTCAGTCGCCAGCTTGGTCACTTCGCCCCGCCCCTTATCCGGGAAATCATTCAGGGAAGCCACGCTATCCAAGGCATTATTGAAAAAATTATTGGTCGTAAACGTTTGTCCGCCGTGGCAGTGAAAACATTGCGCATCGGGCAAATTCACCCCCGCCGTAGCCCCTTCATCAAAAAACATGAGTTTTCCATCAATTTCCTCGTCGGTAAATTCTGCCTCGCCGCGCAGTAATTGGTCGTATTTGGAATTACCACTACTGATCATGATGCGCTCGAATTGGGCCAGGGCTTTGGCCGTCAGTTCCTTCGTTATCTCATCCGTGGAACTAATGCCGAAAGCCTTGCGAAACAGGGTAGGGTAGGTGGAGTGTTCTTGCAATCTGGTGACTACCTGCGGCCAGGTGGCATGCATCTCAATGGGGTCTTCCACCGGGATCAGAGCCTGATCTTCGAGGGTCTTGGAGCGGCCATCCCAGAAGAGATTATTAGAGTAAGCCACGTTCAGCAACGCCATAGCACTCCGGCGACCCACTACGCCATCTACTCCTTTGGAGAAAGCCAGGTTATCGGTAAAGTTGCCCTGCGGCAAATGGCAGGAAGAACAGGAAATGCTACTGTCTTTCGACAAAATAGCATCGTAAAACAAGCGGCGACCCAACTGTACCCCGTCGTAGGTCATGGGGTTGTCGGCCGGAATCAGAATTTGGAGAAAACCGGCCGGTTTTATAATCGTATAGGGCTGCGGACTGTAGGGAATATCCAGCAGGTTGCCCGAAGTGCCGGAGCCACCGCCAGGAATGGGATCCGGGTGGCAGGCAGCAAAGAAGACCACCGAAAACAGCACCAGACCAAACCGAGATTGTTTCATTCTGCAAGAAAATTTAGTTGCCCGAAAGCAGAAATTTTTGAAATAAGCGCAAAAACAATAATCTTAAAGTTTACTGCAATTTCACGGCATTCCCGAAGTTGCCCATCAGGTCTTCCATGAGACCTACTCCGCCCGAGCCATGTGAAGAAGTCGGCGTTGTTTCAATGTCAAACAATTGCCCACTAAAAGTAAACAAATCTTTCAGGTCTATGGCTACGGTCACTTGTCCGCCATTATCCGCGACTACTATATCGCGCTGAAAGGTAAAGGTTTTATAGCACTGATTACCACCACAGTGATAAGTCAGATCAAGCACCGCAGTGCCTGCACCATTGGGAAAACCGGCCCCTTCAATTTTGGAAAAAATATAACTTTTCCAACCCGGCCAATATTCACTTTCGCGGTAGAGCGGGTGGCTGGGAGAAAAATCAGCCGGTTTTTTAGCATTCAGATCGGGTTTCACGCCAAATCCCATGCGCAGGCCCGTGTAGGTGCCAGCGGGGACTGCATTCGGATATTTGATCACGACGGTTTTAGTCACATTGGTCGTAGCATCCTCGGGGGTGAAATCCAGATATTCCACGTCCGACAGTTTTACTTCTTCATTCCCTTTCAACAGAATAATATCGGAAATATACACATTGAAACGGGAAAAACGCACCGGGAAGGTCCCGTAAGTGTACTCTTTGGCGGTTTCCAGGGTTTGTCCACCGTACAAAGACTGGAAGGTCAGTTGCACATCGGATTTGGGGACGGTATCCTTATCCTTGCAGCCTCCGGCCAACAGCACGATGGATAAAGTAAAAAAAGAAAACAACAGGCGAAAATTCATAGTGCAGATGTTTTTAGTTTAAAAACCACTTATTTAGACGTAATGAAAAGAAATGGTAATGACCAGCCGAGGCCAAAATGACCCGAACATGACATTGAGTAGTTACTGGTTATTAGTTATTGGTTTACAAAATCGTGGTAATCATGGTTTTGTTAAAAAACATAACCTAAACTAATTTCCCGCACGTACTTATGGACGCAGGATGGACTTTACGACCCATAAAGTTACTGTGAAACGCTAAAAACCTGGGGTAAGTTGGCTTTCATTTGCGACTTCCAGATGGAAATGTCGCCAGTGGTCAAATCTATGCCCTCCAACAGGTTTTTATATTCGGCCAGCAAGCGCAACTGGAAATCATAGCCGGTAGCGTGTCGCACCGGAGCCTGGCTTTGCATGAAAAAATCGCCCAGGTCGGCGCGGCTGAACGAAATGGTATCGGGCACCGTAGCACTGGCCGTGTCGCGGGCCAATACGACCTGGAAAAAAATGTAACCCGCTCCTCCCGGCCCGTGCCACAGGCTATCCGCTTGGGTGTGCAGCGGGTGGCCCACTGGCGCGAGGCGCGGCACCACGCGGCCCGCCTGCTCCGTCAACCCCAAACGCATACGGGCTTGCTCGAAAGTACCATTCGTGCGAAAATCGCCGAGGTCATTACGGAAAGACTGGCGGCGGACCAGCAAAAAATCGTCGGTCAGGGTTTCGTTGATGGTATCCAGCCCCGTGGGTCCAAAGGCGCGCAGTTGCACCATATCGCTTACCGTATAAGGCGTATTATTCTGAACTAATTGAAAATCCGAGAGATAGAAGGTCACGCTTTTCAGCCGGAATATATGGTTGTTCAGCGGGGCAGGGTAGGCGGCATTTTCGACAAATTGCACAGAATCGAACCACTGCACCACATCCAGTACGAGTTGCGGGTATTCGCAGCAACAATTCTGGTCGGCGCTGGCATCGAAATTAGTGGCTTCTACTTCGAGGCAGCCTTCTATTGGCTCGTAGCAGGCGGTTTGGGTTAAAAGCAGCAGCAGGCAGCCAGCGAAAAGTAAACGGAGCATATTTTGAAAAGGCAAAGAGCAAAGAGCAATAAGGCAAAAAAGCAAAAGAGCAAAGAGCAAAAGAGCAAAGAGCAAAAAAGCAAAGAGCAAAAAAGCAAAGAGCAAAAAGGCAAAAGAGCAATAAGCAAAAAAGCAATAAGGCAAAAAAGCAATAAGCAAAAAAGCAAAAGAGCAAAAAAGCAAAGAGCAAAAAAGCAATAAGGCAAAAGAGTGAAAAAGCAAAAAAGATATACAACAACGGTTTGATGCGCTTGGTTGCTGCCTGGAAAGGGTAGCGGGGCGACCACCAGGATCAGCCCTTACGTGGCGGGGGGCAGCATTTGTTGGCAGGTAAGCAGTTTCTTATTTCAAGAAACAAGTCCTGATTTTTCCCCTGCTCGATGCACTCTCCCCATTACGGGGGGAGTAGGAGGGGGGCTTACGCTATGGACAACATCAAATAAGAAACTGCTGTTGGCAGGTAAGGAGGCTTGGTAATCGCCTGTTTACCAGCACATTGGCCACATTCCTCCCATGGGCCACATTTATGGCTTCCCTTCTTTTTCCATTTCTTTCATGATCTGCTTGATGATCTGCTTCACCTGCGACGAGAATTCTTTTTCCATGATCCAGTGACCGTAGTTTTTTTCTTTGCGGAGTACTTCTTTTACCTCTTGATTCATGTATTTGCCGAAGGTGAAAATGATCTTGCCATCGGGCTGCACGCGCAGTTTTTGGGTCGCGTCCAGAAAGTTCAGATCGTTGGTAAAATCGTGCAAAGCCTGCATATCATTTTTGATCGGCGCGGGCACCGTATTGCCGTCTTCATCCAGCAGGTCTTTGCCCTCGTAGGTGCGTAACTGGCCTTTGAACACTTCCAGCGTGGCTTTCACGTCGGCCAGGGCATCGTGGGCATCTTCCAGTTCGCGGCCACAATAGAGGCGATACGCGGCGCGCAGGGTACGCGGTTCCATTTTATAAAAAATGCGCTGCACATCAATCAGGCGGCGTTTGCTGATATCGAATTCCATCCCCACGCGGGCAAATTCCTCCATCAGCATCGGAATATCAAAGCGATTGGAGTTATAGCCTGCCAAATCGGAGCTGCCGATGAAGTCCCAGATTTTTTCTGCCACCTGCCCGAAAGTGGGTTTGTTGGCCAAGTCCTTCGGGGTGATCCCGTGGATTTGCATGGATTCCTCGGAGATCGGAATACCGGGATTGATCAGCATGGACATCTCCAGGGGCGGCTGACCATTTTTCAGC